>Ga0257114_1001273_pt1 | contig 18248 bp, 33 predicted proteins | sample SI112_10mmetaG_FD_190149 | JGI IMG/M metagenome (GOLD analysis project Ga0257114, IMG submission 190149) | Marine microbial communities from Saanich Inlet, British Columbia, Canada - SI112_10m | ecosystem: Environmental > Aquatic > Marine > Inlet | place: Canada: British Columbia | collected...
CTCCAAATAGTTTTTCATATCCTCATCGACAATAAATGACATGTCGAGATCTGAATAGATCAATTGGCTTGGAGTATCATACAAGATCCCAAGTGGTGAGTTCAACTGTTGTGGGTTCCCCGACACATCTGGTATTGTCACTTTCTGTGTAAAGAATTCCACATTCGGAAGTCTATCGATAGAAACAAAGAATGACGTTGGAGATAAATAGTTAGTGATCATTGAAGTGATTACCTTTCAAACTTAATAATAACTATTTATATGGAGAATGATATGCGTGACATCCTACTAGATGCACTTAGAAAACATGCTGAAGGTCATGTTGCAAAACATAAAGCAAATGTAGAAGTTTACTTGCACTCAACAACAGGTATTGGTGAACACCCTGACATCGTAGAAGCGATGGAAGCGGAACTAATGGAAATCGCAAAATACGATGATGTTTTGGAGATGATTGACAAATACTTTGGTAGTGCAGGGTAAATATGAATCATAAATCTTTAGATCCCCACAAGATCAGTACCGATGGAATTGATCTATCTCAGGCTGCGACTCTTTATAGAGAGTTCTTTATCAACTGTGATTATAACTGGTGGTACGAAGTACTCCCAGATGATATTGTCGTAGATGTCGGTGCTTGTGTGGGGTTCTTCTCTGCACTAGCATTAGATAAAGGTGCAGAACGTGTATACATGATTGAACCGAATCGTAATCTTTTAAAAACTGCAATAAACAATGTTGCAGATTATATAATCGACGATCCTTCAAAAGTTATACCTGTTCATGGTGCAGTCTCAGAAGATTCAAATGACACATTACATGTGTTCGAAGATGATGGATCAGCCTTCCCGAAATTTAGTTTTATTGATTTTATTCATAAACATGAAATCAGTAATATCGATTTCTTAAAAGTAGATTGTGAGGGAGCGGAATACAATATCTTCAAGAAAGAACAGATTGGTTTCTTTGAAAATAATGTTCGACACATGGCAATAGAATGTCACCTTCGAGCCGCAGACGACTCACCTGAAAAGTTTATTTCATTCAGAGACAACTTTCTGAAACACTTTATCAACGCTGGTAAGGTGAAAGTTCAGAACAAGACGGTACTAGCTGCGATAGACAATGACTGGTCAATTAAGAACAGAGACTTTAGGTCTGTCCCTGCAGAGTTCATGATCTACATCACTAATTGGTAATATAAACCATAAACGAAGAACCCCAACCGATAGGCCAATCACCTAACAGTTTCTCTTCGTTATATGCCAGTGCATGATCCTCATGTTTCAAGAACCTAAGTTGAGACAGGTCAAACTGTGGTGCGATGTTATCCCTGAAATTAATCCACTCATAAGGTGCTTCCCTGAATGCATCCAAGTGAAATTCTACAGAGATGTGTTTGACGTGATGTTTTAAAAACAACATATTTTCTTCTGAGAATACGTCAAACTCTGCACCTTCAATATCGATCTTGAGATAATCTACCCAGTGGATTTGATACTCGTGCATCAGTTCCATAAAAGTTTTACGAGGAGCGGATGTATCATCACCATAGTAGTTTAGTGCATATCGATCATCTTTACCGATTGCAGCGTGAATAGGAATTACTGGTGATTCTTTGTGGTCGATCCAATGATCTGCGACATTGTAACAAAGTGTCTTGAGGTGGTTGCGGTTTGCTTCGACTGCATAGACTTTCTTTGCGCCGTGGTCGAGTGCGTGACATGTGAAGAAACCAACACATGCACCTAGATCAACAACGACATCATCTGGTTGAACTTTATACCACCACTCATAGTCTTTCCTTTGAAAGAACTCTTCCAACATAGCATTTGTGTCTAATAGATTCAATCCATCAGTACGCAAATCATAGTGTAGATATTTGGTCACGTTCAACTCCTCATGATAAATACATGTAACTTAACTATTTATAGGATGTAATAAATGTCAGATGAATTCTTCTCACGACGAAGCGTGAATTTAGATTCTACGCACAGGTGTCCTCTGATGTGTCCTAACTGTGCACGACAGACCTATTATAATGATAGAGGTCAGAAAGTCCCAGGCTGGGATATAACTTTAGAAAATTTCACAAAGGTTGCAAAGTTTTTCGACACGATAAACTTCGAAGGACAATACTCTGATCCCGCCCACCATCCAAAATTCATAGACATGTTAAAGATCGCTTACGATAATGCAAAAACGGTATATGTTCAACATGCTGCGAATAAAAAGCAAAACGTGGATTGGTATAGGAGAGCATGGGATGCACATCCATACGCAAGGTGGAGATTTTCTATTGATGGGTTACCGAAAGATAGTCACAAATATAGAATAAACCAAGATGGAAAATTTCTTTTCAAAATGATGATCAAATCAAAATTCCATCTTCATAATAAACCAATGTGGCAATATATTGTTTTCAAATACAATCAAGATGATATAGACGAGGCAGTTGAGTTAGCGGCGAAACATGATATTGAATTCTACCTGATCCATAGTGGTCGTTGGAAAAGTATAGATGATCCTTTGATGCCACGTAAAGAATTTAGAATGAGGACTCAGTAATGTCAATAGAAGAGGCAATGGAAAAACTCAATCAGATTGGTGAAGAATCACAAGGACAACCATTAGATCCTATGTGTTTCAAAGGGTTTCCATTTGCAGTTACCAATCAGAATATTCTATTACCGTGTTGTTACTTGGATACATTAGGAAACATGCAACACGAATCTATGCAAGATCTTATTGCGGTTAGTAACATAGATGATTATGAAACTATAGACGAAATACTTCTGACTGAACCGTGGCAAAAGTTTTATAGAGACTTAAAGAATAATTATGGCCCACCTGCATGTCACCATACATGTTCCCGAAAGAGTGGCCCAGTAAGACAAGATGTCCATATTGACCCCAAGGATAAAAGTAAAAAGAAAACAGTAAATTTTGGTGATGAATCGTACAATGAACGTGTCAAAGACGAATAACTATAGAAACTATGAATACACCTTGCAAACTAAAACGAGAGTTATGGTATGGCACAGACAAGCCATTTACGATACGTTTAAAGTTTTTAAGAATTCAGATTTGGTCATTTGTGATCACCTCGAATATTTCAAGATGGCGTTGATCGCATATCGACACTTTATAGATGACGATCACGAAATAACATTAGAACCATATCAAGAATTCTTTGGAGAAGATAGAGATGTCTTTAAAGAAGTTGCACGTGCAAAGTTTAATTCGTTTTGGAAATCTAAAAAAGATGATCCGTTCGAGGACATCAAAGCATCCCCCAGAAAAAGAAAAGGTATCGTTACTTCTCTCATAGAAAGAAAGTATTGGCACGATGTACCAGAAGATCTGGAGTCAAAAGGATTCCAAGATCCTGATGCAACATTACTTGAGTCAATGTTATCCACACACCCAGACTTCTATAATCTAGGTGACTCACGTTCCTTTGAGAACGCAGACGAACTAATCAACAAAATGCAAATCGCAAGAGATGCGAGAATGTACATTGGATCTTGTTGCGCATGGTCAAACTGGACTGCAGAGAATGGTGTCCCTACGTACATCACATTTAATGCCCTTACTGGTTGTGAACATCACAGTGATACGTTAGTGAAACAAATTCTACCCCACCTCAGAAAGGGATATGTTCAACCCATTCTCAAATGAGTCTAATGCACTGAACCATTCTTTTGCATAGAGTCCATTTTTGTGTTGGGGAAACCAAGGCCCACCATCTGTATAATGTAAGATCTTTGGAGATCCATCACGAGGTTCTTCGTGTACATTAATCAACCAGTTCCATTCGATATCGAATTCACCGATCTCCCATTCACACAACCACTGGAACTGGTGAAACCAAATCCCATTATAATCTAAGTTGTTTACTAAGTCTGGTGTGAGAACACGATTTGACGGATGTGCGCAATTGAACATAATCAAACTAGACCAGTTCTTTCTCGTTGTGCCGTCTGGTAACATTGGATATCTGAATTTCTTCTGACCATCCATCTTGAGTCCCTCTTCAAAATCATAGTTAGGTTTTGCAACCATGATTGCATAATCATCATCTGCCTGATCTAAAAGGGGATTGATATCTGTCAACATCAACATGTCACTATCGATGAATGTTGCCCATCCCTTATAGTCGTGCAAGTAAGGTACTAGATATCTTGTGAAGGTAAATTCAGTAGCACTCAAAAGATCATCTGGTCTGGTGTAAATACCCTGACTCCTGAGATCATTGATTTTAAGTGGTAAGACGTTTATGTCTTTACTGTGATTATAGAGACTCCACTCCATCACATTATAGGCAAGTGATTGTCTGGAATCCCATCCCATATATAAATTTCTCATTCAATTCTCCATAAAAAAAGGGCGGCACGAATGCCGCCCGTTACCACCTATATTTAGGTGATTAGAAGTTGAACGATACGCCCACTTCTACTTCACCACGATCTTCTGTGTTGAAATTCCATGTCGTTTCGCCATATGCAGTAACACCGCCACCTAGTGCGATATCTGCACCCAACTCTAGAGTTGGTTTATGTCCATCTTCCCAAACATTCTGAATGGCAAAGTCTGAACCCGATGCGTGTCCAGTTTCGTACACTGTCAATGGTACTTCTGCCCAAACTGACAGAGGCCCAGCCGCTGGTGTATAACGCAGTTCTGGTTCGATTGTGACGTGATTAGTTTCCGCTTCCACTTTGTGGAATGCTTTAACTTCTGTGTTGAGTTCCAAACCAGGCACTGGTAGGTCTAGCGCCATAGCGGATGTTGAACAACAGATCCCCATGACAAGTGAAGTAATGATCATACGCATTTAAATTCCTTTCTTATAACATGCATAACAAAAAAAGAGGAAGAGACGAATCTCTTCCTTCTGATACTATTATTTATTACCTTTTCTGCGATGCATAATAACATTTCAAAAAAAATCAAAATATTTGTGGTAAATATACAACTAAAAATGATATTTCAGTGTACCCTTGATACTGTTATCAATAGTTGATTCAACACCTGTCCAAGGACTTACTTGTGACTTATCATGATGTAGATATAAACCCAATTCAATTGGGCCTTGTGTGTGAATAGCCGCAAGATAATTGTAGGTAAAACCTAGATCATCCTCTTCGACTCTATGAGCCGTGAACATGAGTTCCTTAGTTGCATTATACATGATACCATAATCCATGCGTGTATTCTCAGCGTCTTCCCATCTTTCAATGCCAAGACCTACTGGAACTCCCATGCGATGGAATGATGTGCCAACCGAATAACCATGTTGTGTTTCATCATCTTTCTTAATGCCCATATACGAAACGTCAAGAATACTTACTCGAGCAGTTGCACCGTAATATAGTGAATCGTCTGCAGGATTCCAACCAACTACGCCGCCATATGGCATATCACGCTTTAAACGATATGTATTAAATTCAAACTCGTCGTTGTTTTCCCAACCACCAAAAGTAAGAACTACTTTTTCGTTGTGATCAATACGTGAACTTGGTTTTGTAATGATAACTGGAGCTCCGATCTTTGAGGTTTTTGCAAACCCAAGTCTTTGTGCATCAGTTTCTCCCAAATATAGACGTGAACCTAGAATTTCAATTCCCATCTGTTTTTCCGTAATGGTATTGTCTAGTGTACGATCCAGAGAGTAGTTAGTATCGTATCTTGCACCAAATCCTGCCCAATTAACAAATGAATGATCTAGAACAGTCTCAAAACCTGCAAAGGTTTCAAGTCTTGTATCTACTGGTGTTTCGGTGTTGGTGTCGTCAATGTAGATTTCCACAGTTCCATTGACAAATAGTCCATTCTTATCTTCTATTTCTTTGTGTCCACCTGCGAGTGCGACACTTGCAAACATTGTAAACAATGTTGCGTATAATGTGAGTTTCATACCCATACTCCATAAAAATTTAAACAAATGATCAAGTCATTAACGTACTATTTATAAACTTTTTTCAAATTATTTTATAAGTGCTTGTTTTCCTTAGATTCTTTTTTTCGTGCCGGGCTTGACATTTGTGCCCTTTTCGTGTTAGTATAATCTTGAAGTTAATAGAGAGAGGTACAAATATGCTTTGTTATCCAACATCAATGTCTGACCAAGTTGACCAGTGGCGTAACGCAGGTTACGAAACCAAACTGATCCAAGGTTATCTTGACTATCTGCAAAAGCAGAAGATGAGTCAGAACAAAGGTACTTACGGTAAAGATTCCGAAAAGACCAAAACCTACAAATGTGAGTGGGCGTTCCAACGTGAGTATCAAGTAAAAGAGTTTGACACGGTGCGTCAAGCGCAGAAGCGTTGTGATCAAATCACTAAGTCTGCATTGTGGGCAAAGTTACGTGATGAAAAAGGTCGTGACATAATGCCTGTTTCAGTACAATCAAAAAATCGTAACACTGGTGCAGGTTTTGCAGGTTGGGCACGTGGGAACACGATTACTCTTGATCTGATCGCTGGTCTTGACGAATACACACTGATCCATGAGATGGCTCACTGTCTAGGTAACTGGCATCATGGTCGTCAGTTTCGTCGTGATCTGTTGAAACTGGTTTCACGTTTCATGGGTGCTGAACCTGCAAAGATCTTGAAGTCCAAGTTCAAAGAAAAGAAACTTGCGTGTGGCGAACAACGTAAACCTTTGGCTTTCGAGAAATGGATCGAAGCAAAAGAACGTATGACTAAAATGAGGAGTGCACAATAATGAACTACGTTTACGCAGAAGGTTCGACAAAACTAAAACGTTCGATTGCAGAACAGGTGGTCAGGTTCTGCATTGACGAACTGATGCCTCGTATGCGCACGTTAGAGATTGATGTGATCTTGAATAACAAACTGGAATCACATCAATACGGTTACTGTTGCGCAATCGATACTCGTGAGTTCGAACTTGAAGTAAACGCAAACCTCTCCCTCTCTAAACTGGTTACGACGATCTGTCATGAGATGGTTCACGTGATGCAGTACGCACGTAAGACATTAGATATAACGAATCAGTCTGATCATTCGACTTATGATGAGTATATGGATCTCTGGTACGAAGTCGAAGCAAGAAAATTTGAGAAAATTTTGACGAAAAAGTTTAAGTCATTGAAAACATTAGGAAAGAAAATTTAAAATAATTACAAAAAAGGCTTGCCTTTTCCTTGTTTATACCCTATATTATAAGAGTAAGTTGATCGAAAGGACGAAATGATGTTTGAAGTTGGTATGGGATTTTTGCGCCAGTATCGTGACTACACTGCAGAAGGCGAGATCACATCGATCTCAACAGACGCAGATGATGAGACACTGATCACTGTGATGTACACAGACGGTGCGGTAAAAACATACACAGAAAACTGTGTCAAACAAAACTTAGGTCGTCGCATGATCGTAACAGAGGAAGTAATATGGTAAATTTTATGAATGATGTCTGGACATGTCAGACTATTGCAGGCGCACCAGTTGTGGAACGCCGTGTGTGTTACGGTTCGGAACCTGATTTCGAATTCGTTACCCAACTTCCCAATGGTGAATATAACTTCTATTCTGCCTTTGACATGTATGAAAACAAAACGGAGTATTCGCAATGATCGTATATAAGAATTACACACAAGAAAAAATCGCAGAAGGTTTCGATCTTCTAGTAGAGGGCATGAGTAACTGGAAGATGCCTATTAAGACGACAATCAAGTCTGAAGATTTCCAGTGGGCATCAGATGCCTGTGCATACTTCACAGGATCTGTTCTTGAAAAACAAGTTGAGACATTTGAAGGCGACATCGTCGTCTATGCAGATGGTTACTATAACACGATTGGAGCTTAATCATGGGACTTAATGTATCAGTATATCGCAACTCAGAATTTGGGGAATACGATTGCACAAATGGTGGAATCAGTTCTACAAACAATTGTTTGAATGTCGTCAACTGTGACGGCCCTTTTGATCCGAAAGATGATCGCCCTGCAGTGATGATCGTGGATGATCGTCCTTGTGGTAGTCCTTATCCTAAACTGGTTCCTGCCGTGTTCGACGAAATCACTGAGACTTGGGAGCGTGCAAAGGGTTGGTTTATGTTTGGTGGGAACTATGGTGGAACATCAGACAGTCGTTTTGAATTTAACATTCTTCCTATCCATGATCGTACGGAGGCTTAGATTGTGATGGACGCTTCGAGGGAACAGGGGCTGATCTCCTAATAGAGAGGGCTTTATAAGCAGGGTAGAGTTCATAACCTACCTTGTTCTTTTGATTACCACCAAGGATGACATAATAATCTATACCATCTATTATTCTCGTTTCAATGTAGAAACCGACATGTCCTTTCCATCCAGCATCGCCTCTTGGAAAGACGACGATGTCTCCAATCCTTGGTTCCCAAACATCAATCCCCCAAAACAAAAAACTTCGTGCCATCAGAGGATATTCATTGACAGACTCTGAACCAGCCACGTTATTTAATTTTAGGATAGAGTTCACGAAAGCCGCACACCATTCTGTGTGGACTGGATCTACTCCTGTAAGGTCTTTGATCTTTGACCTATCTTCCTTTTCATGGAGGCCGATGAAACCATGTGCTGCCTTCACGAATGCATAATCATTGTGTTTATATGGTGATTGATAATTGAATATCGGATCTGATTGAGGGCCACAAGCGGATAAAAAGTAACCTGCCACAACGAAAAAAATTATTTTTTTCATAGAAACTCGCTAAGTGATTGTTTTTGTTGGAAAAGAAAATTTAAAATAATTACAAAAAAGGCTTGCCTTTTGATGTAAAAAGTACTATATTATATAGGTAAGTTGAGAGAAAGTGAGAAACGAATGTTTATAATTCCTAATTTTTATGAGATGTCCATGTCCTTTGACGAAGCATGGAACACTATCACAAACTTTGGTCGTGGTGATGCACTTGAGGGTATGAATGCTATGCAACGTGTATGGGATGAACATGCAAGTGGTAGTGACCGCTTTGAAGAAGATGATGACTTTTATGAGTGGTATGAAGCTGAAGTAAATGCTTACAACGTTGTATACGTAGGCATGAGTCAATTATTTGGAGAGGCTGCATAACATGGCATATATTTCACAACAAGAGAAAAAAGAACTCGCACCTGCAATCAAAGCAGTATTGAAAAAATACGGTGTGAAAGGTTCTATCGCAATCAACCATCACAGTTCTTTGGTTGTAAATATCAAATCTGGTGTTCTGGATTTTCTGGGTGCGTCTCAGAAATACAATGATCATCGTGCAGAGTGGCGTGGTGAGGCACCTTATAATGTTGGTGGTTATCTTCAAGTGAACACCAGCTGGTGTGAACAGTGGATGGAAGAGATTGGTGAAACCAAGATCGCAAAGTTCTATGGTGACCTTATCAAAGCGATGAAAGGTACACGTTGGTACAACAACTCTGACATCATGACAGATTATTTTGATTACGCATACTACATTGATATCAATGTCGGTAAATGGAACAAAGATTACGTTCTGGAAAATAATTGAAAATAATTGAAAAAAAGTTGCCTCAAGGGCTTGACATTTGGGGCAAAAGGTATTATATTAATAAGGTAAGTGAGACAAAGGAAACGATATGCAAATAGTTGGTGGAATGATAGTTTTTTCTGGTTTGATGATTATGGCTGGATCTGCAGGTGACTGTGATGGTCAATGTATGGAACTGGCAAATTCAACAGGCGAGATGATTCAAGCCCTCGTTATGGGTGGTGCTCTTACCGCTATCGGTGCGTTTTTGATGTCAATGAAAGGAAACCTCTAAGATGGAGATCGTTATGAATGAGTTGGTGAAGGACATACAGGTTCTTGAAGATGCAGTAATTAATCTTACTGAAGGTGCAAGTGATGAGAGACGTATGGCAATATACACTCTCGAACGTTTGATTGCAGAAAAGTCTGCAATTGTAGATCAATTTGAAATGGAGAATGCATATGCCTAAATCAAAAGCAATGAAAATCGAAGACATGTTCGATGATGAAACACTGGACGCAATGGATGACGCCGCAGGCGTTGACCGTTTGACCAAAGACGGAGACTTCAGTCTTTACTACGATCTGGGCCCTGATGCCCGTGGTTGGACTGAACCAAGTCTAGAAGACTACGGTCTTGACAGTCACGCCTTCTCAGCAGGTGGTCTGGACTTCGACTAAATATTATGGAATGGATTATGGCCTTTGGATTCATCTTCTTTTTGATGATCCTCTGTTTTTCCTTACTGCGTTTCGCAATAGGTTTTTTATCATGGTCTTGGCGTAATTCATTCCTAATACTTGCCAGCATTATAATCTTAATACTCCTCTTAGCTCAGCTGGATTAGAGCATCTGCCTTCTAAGCAGAGGGTCGTAGGTTCGAGTCCTACAGAGGAGGCCAATATAAGGAAAAACAAACTCATGAGTTTTGAATTCGACTTTACCAAGGAACACCTTGGGGAAATTATTTCTGCAGATGCAGATGATTGGTATGACGCACTTTGTGAACTTCTTCCAAAGTACGGTATTACAACTGAACGCAGAGTTGCACACTTCCTATCTCAGTGCGCACATGAATCTGCAGGTTTTAAGAGACTAGAAGAAAATTTAAACTACTCTGCAAAGGCTCTACGTGCCGTCTTTGGTAGATACTTCGGCGCATCTCCAAAACGTGATGCAGACGAATATCACAGACAGCCGGAGATGATTGCAAATTATGTGTATATGGACGAGTTCCGTAAATACAAAATGGGCAATGTCAACGAGGGTGACGGATGGTTATTCAGAGGCCGAGGCTTGAAACAGTTGACTGGCCGTGAGAACTATACACGCTTTGGTAAAACTGTAGATATGACTGCAGAAGAAGCGGCAGTGTACGTTGCAACACCAGCGGGTGCAATCGAAAGCGCATGTTGGTTCTGGGACGCAAATAATCTAAACGATATTGCCGATGGTGATGACGTTAAGAAAATGACGAAAAAAATTAATGGTGGCTCTATTGGCTTGGATGATCGTAAGAAACGTTACATGCACGCTATGGAAGTTCTAGGAATGGACGCAGAAGATCTCGCTGCAGATGATGATGACATCGAAGATATCATTGACGATATCGGTGTACTACGTAAAGGTGCAAAAGGCGATGGAGTCAAACTGATGCAAGAAGCATTGGGTATTGGTGCAGACGGAGACTTTGGGCCAGGCACAGAACGTGCATTGAAAAAATGGCAGTCAGACAATGGATTGACTGCTGATGGTATCGCAGGGCCAGCAACCCTTGCAAAACTGTTTGACGACTAGTCGTCAAGAAGGGGCGACATCTCCTTTCTCTTACAACTTACAATGTCGCCCCTTCACTTTACTCAGTGTAGGTCAGTCTGGTAGACCGCTACGTTTGGGACGTAGATGTCGTTGGTTCAAATCCAGCCACTGAGACCAATAGGAGTGAAGTGTTATGGAAGCACGTTGGATTCCAAATCCAAAAGCTGGGGTTCGACTCCCTGCACTCCTGCCAGATTTAATGAATAAATAGTATGACAACAGATCACGAAATTACAATGTTTCTACATTTCTGGGCAAGAAGGGGAATACCTTTACCAGATCCAACCCACTACCCTAATTCTTTTATGTGGTATGTGAAGATGTATAGGTACTATCAAAATGACAAAGTTAAGTGACGAAGAACTCGCACATGTAAGAAAATATGGCCCACCATTGGAAGATCCAGTAATAGAGAATTACTTGGATAAGGCAGGTCTCAGTAATCCAGACGAAGAGACACGTGAGACAAAAGTAAAACATCTGCAGTATGGTCTTGACATGGATCAAGAAGTAATACGCAGGGCACAAAAGTGCCAAAGAAATTGGAATTACACCAGAGACATCAATTCATCAGTACGAGATCATCTCCTATGGATTGCACAAAATGCACCTTCAAAACAACACGAAGGTTTTTATGACGTTTACTGGTCAGAAGATAGGGACACAATTCAAGAGATGTCCCGATACACTTGGGGATGTACTCACAGTAGAACCCCACCATCAACTTGGAGAAACGCACAAGCAAATGCAAACATGTATATTTTGTTTGTTGCGAAAGAACCATCAGGACAAGAAAACTGTCATGTAGATGGATCCTTAAAAGAAAACAATCGCCCAGAACGTTGGGAAAATGCATATGTCTCTATTGGTATTGCCATGGGGATGATCTTGTTTACTGCGAACCAATTAGGTCTACAGACTGGGTGTAATAAAAGTCACGGTGATTTTGATGGTGATGATTATTTTGAAAACAAACTTGGTATCCTTGAGGATGTCAGAGCTGGTAAGAAAAGAATTGCGTATGGGATAGGTATCGGTTATGGTCAAGATGGTAGACCAAGATACGAAACAGATGAAACAGAGATTGCGCTTGGGGCGGGAAATGGTGACACACTCACTCAATATCCAGACATGGGAACTCATCCGTCAACAGGCAAAGAGTTCAGATATGTTAAGGTTGTAGATACTACAGAAATGGGTGGACAGGAAGTAACTGATCACTACGGTAACGTGCACACCGTTCCACACGACTCTAATATAAAGATTAACACGATGCGCCCACGTGACATCAAGATTATTGAAATAGAATGACAGATATAAAAAGCATTGTAGACAGAAGTCAGATATGTACTAGGAACTGGGATCACTCAAAGACGATTCCAGAAGAACATATTGATATCTTTTTACACGCATTGCAGAACTGTCCAAGTAAACAGAACTTCGCCTTCTATAAAATTCATCTGATTACAGATAAAGAGATGCAGGCGCAGATCTTAGAAGAGACAAGAATCTTCACATTACCAAATGGTGTGACTGTTACTAATAGTCAAAACATGGCAAATATTCTTATTGTGTTTGAGAAACCAAACTACAGTGATACCATGTTGAAGAGGAATGAAAAGTATACTTGGTTCAACACCCAACCAGAGTGGGAACTCGACAGAGATTCGTGGATGAACATTGGTGTTGCGGCTGGATACTTGAATTACATTGCACATTCCCTTGGTTATGAAACAGGGTATTGTGCAGGTCTGCATCAAGAGAATGTTAAAAATATAATTGGTTGTGAAAACAATATTGAACTCATGATGGGAATAGGTTTTAGGGATATGGAACTGGATCAAAGAGATCATCACTTTGGTGAAGGCAGGTTCCCCCACTACAGAAAAGAACCTATCATCGTAGAACGACATGAGTAATTATGTTCACGTTAGGGAAGGACACGATGTCTATCCGTTCTTCAAAGAACTCTTCCCTGACTATCAACCCACAGAAAAGGTTTTAGATTTTGGCGGTAATAGGGGAAATTTACTTTATCACTCTAGTGGTGGAATTACAGACCATAATTATACATCTATTGACGTAAGTACTAAGGCGCTCGAATTGGGCAAACAGGACTTTCCAAACGCAACGTTTATTCATAATAATAAATGGAACTGGATGTACAATCCAAAAGGTGTTGAGTTACCTCACTACTGGCCTCTACAGAAGAAGTTTCCAGAGGTTGATTATAAACAGGACTACATCTTTGCATACAGTGTATTCACTCATACTGATCTAACTGAGTTTGTTGAGACTTTAGAATGGTTAAATTGGTTTGATTTCAAAAAACTGGCAGTGAGTGTCTTAGACATCAACAGGGATGAGATCCACAAATTCTTTTACGATAAAAGGATAGAGGATTACGGGCATTGTGTTGACCTATCAGAGATGAAAGGTAAAAACATTGCATACCTCTACAACAACGAGACAATCTTATACGACAAGATTAGTGCATACAAATTAGATGTTCAACACTTCTTGTCACTATATAACATAGACTTTTTGGTGGAGACGTTGGGTGAGTATGGATTCAATGTTACAATCGAAAAGCCAGGCAAAGGAATCATTCCTTTTGTCTGCATGGAAAAAAAATAAAAAAAGTTTAATTTAACGCTTGCCTTTTGAGGCAACAAGTGTTATATTAACAAGGTAAGACACAGTGAGTGGTTGTCGACTCCCCCATGCTAAAGTATGGAAAACGACTTTAAGAGATCTGTTGTCTGTGGTAGCCTGTGCCACGTTAGAAAATAAGACGGGCCGATATTAAAGCAGTACCAAGAGATAGTGAGTTGCTGAACAGAAGTTGACTGTAAAAAGATTGCAGAAGGTCAACTACTCAACTTGAGGGTCACTCTAATTTACTGCACGTTTGATCGTGGTGTTGATCAAACACATGCGGATGTCGTATAGTGGCATTACCTCAGATTTCCAATCTGATGATGAGGGTTCGATTCCTTCCGTCCGCTCCAAATTTTTAGTTTTCACTCGACGGAGTGGGATCGTGGTGACTGAATAATGGGTGGACGTGCCCATAAAGTACTTCTGAAGATGGTTAGCGCCATGTCTTAGCGGATGCAAGAAGGTTCGAAAGCGAGTTTGACAGGAACGTCCTGTGCGAGTAGATGTCGGTAATCCTTAATCCGGCCCACACCTTATACTATGGAGTTGTAATGAAAGCATATATTACAGGAACTCGTAGGGGCCTTGGATATGAACTATCCAAGGTTTTTGAAACCTGCGACTCTCTTGAAGAGTGTAATGTATTCATCAACTGCAAACATGATGGCGTAGAACAAGTCCGCCAACTCTACCAAGCGGTAGATCTAGGAGTGAATAAGATCATCAATATTGGGTCGAATTCACCAGACTGTTTTCATCCCGAACCAAAACCCTATGCAGTTATGAAGGCGGCACTTGACCATGCCAACGATCAGTTGTTTCAATTAGGTCATGACACTACTATTATTCGTTATGGATATTTTGACTCCGAAAGAACTGCCCACATAGATGCGCCCAAAATGGAAATAGACTACGCAGTTTATATGGTGAAGTGGGTTTTACACCAACCTTACAGAGTAAAGGAAGTAACTGTATGCGTGTAGATATTGAAAGAATTCTTTTTGAAATAGAAAGTCTCCCTAAGTTTAAAGAACAGATCATGTTGCAGAGTGTAGAACCTGGCGATGATCCTTTCTATGGAACAGGACGAGTGACTGAGATCTCTCATAAAGAATACGAGTTCGTCCATCCTACCTTTGATCATATTCCATATCTAAATTCTATTATAGAAAAACTTGGTTTAAAAAGAACTCGTCTTATGAACCTATCTCCAAGAACGTGTTACACGTATCATATGGATTATACGCCTAGAGTTCACATTCCCCTAATCACAAACGAACGTTGTTTCCTAGTCCTCGACGACGAAGTACAATACATGCCTGCAGATGGTACTGTGTATCTGGTCGACACTAGACTAAAACACACTGCCATCAATGCTTCTAAAGAGGATAGAATACACCTTGTTGGTATCGTCCCTGCTGACTATGTTCTGCCTGAATAAATAGATTTAACCCTTCTGGGTTTCTTTTATTATTAACAGGAGAATATAATGACACTACATGAACAAATCGAACAGGCGTTCGCAGACTACGTGAAAGAGACTGAGTCTTTTGAAGAGAAGGGTGTGAAAGCATCCGCTGCACGTGCAAGGAAAGCACTATCAGAAATCACAAAACTCGCAAAAGACAGGCGAGCGGAAATTCAGAACGCAAAGAATGCGGCATAAAAAAAGGGGATCTTAGGATCCCCTTTCTCGTTTAGAGTACCGTTTCTACTCTTCTATATTATAATCCGTTTGGAACAATAATATAATGTATCATCAGAACAAGTGCAACTGATGCACCAAGTCCTACCATCATCTTACCAAAGTCTTTGGCAACCAATGGGAATACTGATTTAGTTTTCTTCTTACCGAAGTACGTTGCCATTGCAAGTTCACGCCCTGCAAGCAAACCAACGAACACCCATGTTGTACTCATAGGAATATCATTCAATTCCTTAAAGAAGTACAGACACAACCAATAGAACAAGTCGATCAGTGTTGCAGATCTCACGTAACGAGTGTTGTGTTTCTCTAATACGATCTTCTGAATCTTACCACCCTTCTCTCTGAACATAAAGAACAGTCCAGCGACAAATATAAATGATATGAATATCATCAAATCAACTGGTACTTGACGTGGTAAGAATACTGCAATGTTTGCCATGTCATGTGACAACCATGTCCACCACAGTCCACCTGTTGCAACCCACTGGGCGATGCGCCAGAACTTCTTATTACTTTCGGTGACTGGTTGAGTCTCATCAAACCACTTACCTGTATACTTGTGTATTGCGAACCAGATTGCATATGCAAATGCGGCTGCAACACCATATCCCATGATAGACTTCATCAACATCTTCTCAAGAACAAATGTACTTGCAAAGACTGACAATACTAGGAATGAAGTTGATACTGGTACACCTATTCTCGTTAGTAATACGAGGATTGCAGGTGCGGCTGCATGATACCATTGAACCTCTTGCCAAGGTATTTTGTTTAGTCGTTCGTAACTGATGTCTCCACCATTTACACTCCACCCATACCACAGGGTTGCAAGTAACACTGCACTTGCGGCTGCCCATAGTGTTCTGTAGTGGAATCTCTCATTGTTTGATGCCATCCATGTGCCGAGAGTTTGCACTGAATCGTTTGCGATAACGGCATACGCCGCCATTAGGAACCCAATGAGGCTCCACATAGTAAGTAGTTCCATTTCTTTCTCCTTATGCTTGCAGGCTTTACCCCTGCGCTCGCTTGGATGACAAGCGAAACGGACTTGTCGGGAATATTTAGGCTTGACTTATGAAATAACAGGGTGTATAATTGTTCTACAAATGATCAATAGAATCAACAAATGAGAGCAGAAATGAAAAAATTAGTTATGGCTGCAGTAGCGGCATCAATGATGTTATCTGGTGCAGTACCTGCATCTGAGTCGTCTACCGATGTAGATTGGGAAGAGATGAAATGTCTCGCATTGAACGTATACTATGAGACACGTTCAGATAGTCTCGCTGGGCAATACGCAGTGAGTGATGTTGTGTTGAATCGTGTGGCGAGTGATCGTTATCCAAACACTGTCTGTGAAGTTGTACACCAAGGGAAACAAAAACCTTCTTGGAAAGATCCAAGTAAAATGGTTATGGTTCGCAATATGTGTCAGTTCTCTTGGTACTGTGACGGTAAGGCAGACATACCAAAAGACGAACAATCTTGGTCAAGCGCCCAAATGGTCGCCTTTTCTATTATGATATATGGGAAGTATAGAGGGTTGACCGAAGGTGCAACACATTATCATGCGAAGTATGTCACACCTTCATGGTCTAAAGATTTATATCAGATAGGTCGTATTGGTCAACATATCTTCTATAGGTATTACTGATTACTTCTTACGGAGAGCGTCTGCTCCAAAGAATGCAGCAACCAATGCAGAGATAGCAACAAAATATGTTGGAGCAATATCACCAACAATACCTGCGGCTGTCTCTAGTCCAAAGTACGCAGTAAGTACGATGGCGAATGGATACAACAGCATTCCGAAAAGGGCGAACCAAGTCATATTACGCATTGCATCACGCTGTGCGTCTTGGTCTTCTAGCGCTTTTCTTTTAAATTCTAGGTACATGGCTTTTTCGTCATCGTCTACTGAACCATCACCGTTTACGTCTGCAGGGTGGTAACCTGCTTTCTTCATATCTTCTTCAGACATAGGAAACTCCTTGGATAATTAAAGATACATGCCGAAGAATTCACTTACATTATTTATAAATAGTCTTATTGGGTATTGACAAGTATAAAAAAATGTCGTATAATGATGATGTAAAAACAAAATTGGAAATGAAATATGTGGTTGTTAACACTAATTGCACTCGAACCTGTGGATGGTCATGTTTTGAATCCACATAAGATTTTAGGTTTCAAAGATGAAGAATCTTGTAAGGCTGTTTCCTCTATGGATGCAGTCTATGTAGAAGGTGTTTACTGGAAGGTAGACGCACCCTGTTTAGAGGTTTCATAGAAGGAAGATTAGATGCAGAGAAATAGTAGACTACCAAGAAAACCTATGAACTCTGGTGATGAGTGGGATGTGTTAACTGACGCACGTGAGTTCTACTGTTATACACAAAGATCTAAAGTTTGCAAAAAGATCAAGAAAGCGTATAACAAAAAAGAACGCAAATGGTTAAACAAAGAATTCTTAGTCATGGACATGGACTAAGTAAAGATGTAATTGTTGAAGCAAAGCGAATACGAACTGGACTGGGGGGCAGTACCCCACAGCTCCA
>Ga0257114_1001277_pt1 | contig 18230 bp, 30 predicted proteins | sample SI112_10mmetaG_FD_190149 | JGI IMG/M metagenome (GOLD analysis project Ga0257114, IMG submission 190149) | Marine microbial communities from Saanich Inlet, British Columbia, Canada - SI112_10m | ecosystem: Environmental > Aquatic > Marine > Inlet | place: Canada: British Columbia | collected...
CCTTTAAAAGCGAGTTTGTGTTTTGTGGACCCCGAAGGCATCCGAATATATTTATAACATAAAACAAAAAAAGAGGAACGGTATTTACCGAACCTCTTTATATGGTGTTCCGACTTTCGTAGAGACCGCACGAAAGGTCTCAGAGATATTTAGTAACCTCAAGTCTATCTTGCATGTGCCTAACTAAAAATAAAGATTGTTTTAATATTTTTTTTATTTCTTCTTTAGATTTTCTGGGATTCAAAAAAAGTTCTAGAACTCTTCTAGTTAAATTTTCAGTCTCTGGAAACTCTTGAATAAAAAAGTAATAACAATAATATAAAGATCTAGTCCATATTTTTTTATCAATACAAATAGTATTAAAACAAGATCGCAAAAGAAGTTTTGTATAGTGTTGGATTGATAAATCTATTTCATCTTTTTCTGTTTCCCAATACTTATCAATAAATTCTAAAACCTCTCTGTTAACTATTCTAAGATAATTTAAATCATCATTTTCAAGTCCATCCAAATTTTTAGATTTTATACAATCGAAAGAAATAGTACTTAATGATAGATTTTCACCTTCAATACACTTATGAATAAATCTGTTTGGATAATCCAATTTGAAAAAATCCACATCATATACATTAACATCAACATGAATATTAATATTTAATTTCTCTTTTATTACCTTAGATACTTTTTCACAATGTTTTTGTTTAAAATCTTTCTCTAAAGTTTGACAACTTTCTCCATCATTAGTAATAATAAGAAAATCTATATCAGAGTTTTCTATTGCAGTATTAGTAGAATATGATCCACCAATATAAACAGAATGAAATTCTAAGGAGAGTTTATCTATTTCTTCAAGAAATAAATCTGAAATTTTTTGTGCTTTTAAACTTAGTTCTTTTTGGATATTTTTATTAACAAGATTGTTATTGGAATCTACTTCCCAATAACAACCATGTTCTTTAATTTGAACCACAATTATTCTGCAGTTTCTTCCACTTTCTTCTTCTTTGAACCAATATTATATTTGGTCTCAAGAATCCAGTCTTGCTTATCCTTATATGCAAGAACTTTAATTTGGTTCAATGGTGCAATATCAGTAATTTTACTCACATCAACAATACCAATGAGACCCCAATCACCAAGAAGTTGAGCAATACGATTACGACGCTGAACGTCATTCTGCGTAAGGTTTGCATGTTTGCCATCTAATGCAAACAACTCTTTAAAATGAACTAAAAAATATCTACCTTGCTTGTGTAGGATATGACAAGACTGATAGATTTTCTTTTCTTTCCTTGATGCTACTCCGATTCGTGTCAAAGTTTCACGCACTTTCAAAAAGTCATCTGGTTCATTAAGAACCACTTCAACCATTTGTTCAGGCGACCACTTCACTTCGGGTTCTTGAACGACACTCATGCTTTTCCTCCAGTTTCAAATTTCAATTTAATAAATGCAAGTTGTTCTTTAGTTAGAATCCTCAAAGCTTGCTTTGCCTTTTCATTACTATAACCATAGTATTTTTTGACATAATCAAGATCTTTGATTTTATCTTGTCGGAGCCAGGGAGAAAATCTCTTCTTTTTCCTCACAATATTTATAAGGAAGTCGTATTGTAACTTTTTAGGAAGAAAATGATACTTATTCATCTCATTCACAAACATAATACAATCTAAATGTCCTGAAAGACAACGATTAACAATATATGGAGGGTATTCTTTTTCAATAGAAGAATCTTCATCAATAAGATGTTTCTTAGTTTGATTAATTGAGTTCAACCAGTCTTTAAGTTCCATAATTTAATTAAGAAGTCCTTTATTTTTTAATTTATTAAAGTTATAGCAACCATCAAAGGTCACTTGAATTTTAGGTTCTTTATTATAATTGAAAAGCACAAGTTCCTTACGTTCTTTTTGTTCTCGCATATACTCACCCACCGAACGCATGGTGTATGTGAGATCAAATTCACCTGTCTGCCATCCACCAAATCTTTCTTTTATAAGTTGGGAAGAATTATATGATACAAGTTGAGGACTAATAAAACGATCACAATCAATAGCAAATTGATCGTGGTTAAATCCTTTATGCATACTACCCTTTTTACCATAGAGATTACTTCCAATCTCATAGGGAGGATCTAAGTAAATAAAAGTTGATTTATTATCGGAAAGTAGTTGTTCATAACTAAGATTAGTTATCTTCCAATTCTCAATTATTTTAGTATATCCTGGGAGTTTTTCAATTCCTCGCAATGAGAAGTTGGAGTTACTTGCTTGTTTGCTGAAGGAGGATGACTCGGTGAGACCAGAAAAAGAACACTTATTGATAGTATAAAAACTGACAGCACGCTGTAAAGAGTCATTATTGGATTCATCATTTAAATACTCCTTTGATTCTAAGAATAATTCTTTTGCAGATTCTGGTTCTGGATGTCTAGATTTTAAATCACACAGTGTTTCATACAAAGCATTACCATCATCTTGGAGAACTCTCCAAAAATTATAAAGAGGTTCATATAAATCATTAACCCAAATATCTAGTTTAGGATATTTTTTAGTAATATAAATTGCAACACTACCACCACCCAGAAAGGGTTCATGATATTTTTCATAGTCACGAAGATCAGGAATATATTGATCTAGTTTGACGCAGGCACGGGATTTACCCCCTGGATACCTGAGGGGCGTCTTGAGAGATTTCATAATCAGGTTTATTGTACTTTAAAAATTCCCAGAAGGTTAATTTCATTTCTTTCTGAGTCATACCACAATGTTTTGCGGCAGCAGGTAATGTCAGTTTAGCACGGAATAATGCTTCATTTGCCTCTTGAACGTTTTCAGGAGTAGTTTTTGCTCTTGGTTCAACTAAGACACTTTTATCAATTTTTAGTAGTCCCATCAGAAAGTACGAGGATTAGCAGCATCTAAAACTTCTGCAAGATAATTTTGAAAACTCAGTGTGCTTTCTGCCATTACCCTATATCCAGTTCCGACATATAATTGCCCCAATAAAACTGATGCTGTAGCAGTTCCCCAAAAGATGTAGTAGAACTTGGACTTAACTTGACACTTTTTAGTTTGTTTCATAATCACAATACCAACTTTTTACTATCTGGAGTAATTAGTTTACTCCCAAACATTTGATTGTATTTTTTAGATACATCTTCCTGAACTTCTACAATGTATACAATGTGATTACGGGACATTGTAACTTCAGGTTTATCGGGATTAATCACGGTTGCCCACTGAGCAAACCCCACACCCTGAGCGTTAGGAAGAACTACAAGACCATTTTGAACGGTGATAGTATCATCAGTCTCAGAGAGAACCTCTGCGATGATTTCTTCACCAGTTACGATACGAATCAGTTTTACATTAATCATTTGAATTCACACTCCACCATAATTTCGGTTAAACAAGCAAGCATATTTATTTCTTGGTCAGCAACGAATGCTGCCTGATATTGATACTTAGCAATAATGAGCACAGCAGCAGGAACAGTAGCGTTTGTAAGGGATGAATAACAAGCATCGTAAATACGACGCAGTAGGACAGTAGTATCATTGTCGAGATTAGAAACGATCCACTTACGAACCTCAGCAAAGTTCTTTTCCTTAAGATTTTTAACAAGTTCATTTACAGCAACATCAGAGAACGTAGCAAGAATACCTGCATCAATTTTTCCACTAACAGAATATCGCTGAATCTCATTGAGAACACGACGCCAATCAGGAAAGTGTTTATTAATCAGTTCTACCAGGACCTTGTTATCATATTCAACACCTTCTGCATCCAAGATTTCTTGGAGACGTTTGAAGAATTGTGCGGCAATGGATTGTCGGTCTTTTCCTTTGATTCCAAACTCAATGACTGCACATCGCGAGTGAAGGGGTTCAAGGATTTTATTTTTGTAGTTGCAGGTAAAAATGAATCTGCAATTGCCAGCGAACTCCTCAATAAACGCCCGTAAGAGGAGTTGAACATCGTTGGATGTGTTGTCAGCTTCGTCAATGATGATGACTTTGTGTTTAGAATCTGACGTAAGCGATACGGTCGAAGCAAAGTTTTTCGCATTGTTTCGGACAGTATCAAGGAATCGTCCCTCATCGGATCCATTGATGACATAGCAATCTACTCCAAGTTCTCTACATAATGCCTTTGCTACTGTGGTCTTACCAATACCTGGTGGACCAGAAAGAAGCATATTAGGAATCTCACCTTTATCTAGGAAAGATTGAAAGGTCTTCTTGGTTTGTTCAGGGAGGATACACTCTTCAATAGTTTGTGGTCGATATTTTTCAACCCAGATGAAGTTGCTCATAATAATAGAAAGTTAATTACTCAAAAACAGGCATAATACGTCTCCTCATTTCCTTGAGATCTTTTATGTTGTTTCCATAATGACCAAGGTTCATATGAAGACAATCAATAAATCTCAAATCCTCACGATTTGCATCATAAGTGAAATAATCGCAGAACTCAATTATTTCTTGAGGAACCTCTATCTGCCTGTATTCATACTCAATAAACATAATCAAAAAAATCAGTTTGATTCTTCAGTTCTTCTGGCAATTCAGTTGACCAGATAAAATCCGAATGTGTATCATCAATGTTTGGTTCAAACATCTGATCAACTTCAACTAAGTATAGCACGGTTGGTGTATGAGTGGCTCTCTGATTTGGAACATCAGGAAACTGATAGTTTGAAAATCCAATCATTTTGAAATTGGGAAAGTATCTCCCAATCTCTCTAGTATGAACTCTTTTCGCCAGTTGTTGAATAGATTCTTTATGGTAAAGTCTTCCACCAATAACCCAATAAACTCCTTTTACAGGTTCTTCAGTTCGTTTGATGAGAAGATGTTTGTCCCCACAACGAATCAAAAAATCAGCACAGAAGACTGGCATGGTCTTCATAATCTTTTGATATTCTTTTTCGGGAATGAACATTAGAAAAATTGCATAAGATATTCAACACCCCACACAATTGTTTGTGTAGGAATATCATCAACTTGCTCTTCAATCAACTTCTGTGCTTTAACGATTCTCTCCATACCACATGCTCTAGCACTTTCTTTAGAAATCTTCATAAACTCAGCATAAGCATCATCATCATTACGCTTCATTCCCTTAGTATAATAATCTCTTGCTTCACACAACAGTTCTTGAGTTTCTGGTGCAAAGGTGAGAGTTTCTTCTTTAAGAGGAATTTTCAAGTTTTTAATTGACGACATGCTAAATTTCATAGCACGACGAGTTTCTTCAATAGAAAGTTTATATGATGTGTTATCTCGATGTGCGTATTGAATGATTCCATTAGTGCATTCCATCACACGAAGAACCGCAATTTTGTCCAACTCTTCACTTGGAAGATTACTATAAAGTGTTTTCCAATCTTTCATGATAAAAGTTTACTGAAACTAATTGCTAGAAGAAATCCTAACATAAAAACAATATCCCATGATTTTGTTTTTACAAAATATGGAATAGAAATAGTGTCAGCAATGACATTCATCACAACACCAACAAGCAAATTGACATGCAAAACAACAAAGTAGGCAGCAATAACTGTAATGCTACCTACAATTCTCATTCGAGTAAGTGTTTTCATTCAAAATTGGAATCAGGTTCCAGAGCAATATAATAGGTGAGATTGTATTTGGTATTAGTAAACTTAGAAAGCAGTTTAGAGGAAACAACTACATCGTATGCACCAGGAATGATTTTGATATTTTCAACTTTAAAATTGAAAGAGAACTCTTTCTCGGTTTCACCTACAACGATAGCGTATTGATTAGAAGTATCATTCTTCTTATCATGAACTACTAGTTTAATAACACCTGCTTCACCGATAGCAGATAGATCGGGAAGTTGATAAACCTGTGCTGCTTTAACAAGTTTTTCTAGAGAAACACTATCCAGTTGGAAAGAGATATCTTCACTAGGAAGAGTAATATCTTTCTCAGGTGGAGAGATAATAACATTAGGATCGGCAAAGAAATACTTCACACGACGCTTACCTTCTTTAATACTCAGATAAGAATCTTGATTGAAATCTAAGTCAGGATCTTGATGCAGACTCAAACCATTAAGGAACTGGTTCAAATCATAGATAGCAAAATCTTTGGGAAAGTTTTCTTTGATTTCTGCTTCGGCAAGAATATTCTTCGCAACAGAAATAGTGCGGAGACGCTTACCTTCTTTTACTAAAATCGAATTGTTGATTCCAGCAAAGTTTTTCAAGATGGTCAGAGTGCTGTCGGACAGTTTCATACTATTAGGGTTGAGTTTCATCATTGGGGGTAAGTGTCGCGAATCGCGGATTTATCAGAGAAGTGAAGGAGAAGCAAACCGTAGTGAAGGATCTTAATGATATCACGACGGGCAGTTCCCTTACGATCGTAGCGAGAAGCATACTTAAGGATATTGCTTCGGCAAAATGACTCGGCATCTCCACATGCATCAATCAAATCCAGAGTTTGAATAGCATCATTACCAGCAGAGTAATGTGCATTGTAAGTTGCGGAAATATAATCTTTGAGTTCTTTAAGGAGTTCTTCCTCACTGTACTTGAACCGATTAGGGTTGTTGCTCATATCAAAATTGAAAGTAATTACATCTTCACTATGAGAAGACATTGAAACAGGTTGTGCTGCACCGAAATTATCGGGGTAGGGATACTCATCCATTTTTAGTTCATCATATAGAAAGGACCAAGCATTAGTCATATTATATCAAAAAGGAACCTCTGTGTCAATTGGCAGTACAAAATCAGCATCAACCTTATCATACAGTTCTAGAAATGCTTGTTTGGTTTCATCATCAAAACGATTCACACAAACACTGATCGCCTTTGCCTTATCACCAAAGATGCTATATGCCTTCACAATGTGAACTAGACGGCGAGTGGAAATAATCTCCTCAATACCACCATCATAAAAGGTCTTACGGATGATGTCTGCCCAATCTGCAAGACGCGTACAGAAGTTCTCATCATCACAGAGTTTGTTGAGGATTCTAGTCTCAACGGTGGCAGTAGGATACTCCTGCTCAAAGGTTACAGGGAATCGCTCAAGGAAGGCTTCATTGAGCACGTTAGTTCCAATGAATCGTCCATCGTCGCTACCTTTACCTTTAGTGTTTGCTGTGGAGATAACGTTGAATCCACTTGCAGGGTCAATCCGTTTTCCGATCTTTTTAAGGAATACTCCCTTCCCTTCAAGGATAGATTGGAGACAGAGAATTTTATTAGAGGCAAGGTCGATCTCGTCAAGGAGCAGAATAGCTCCTCGTTCGAGTGCTTCAATGACTGGGCCATTGTGCCAGACGGTGTTGCCATTAATAAGGCGGAAACCACCAATAAGATCATCTTCATCAGTTTCAATAGTAATGTTTACGCGGATAAGTTCCCGCCCAAGTTGAGCACACGCTTGTTCAACCGAGAACGTTTTACCATTACCCGAAAGACCCGTGATAAACGTAGGGTAGAATACACGGGACTGAATAATTTTTTTAAGATCACCGAAGTTACCAAACTTGACGAAGGTATCATCTTTCTGTGGAATAAGGTTTTGTTCAATGGCAGGCATTGCTGCTGGTGCTTCATAAGTACGCTCAATCTCTTCAACTTTTTGAGAAGTCACTTCCAAATTCCACCGACCACGAGAAGTTTTATATTCAGAAAGTTTATTAGTAACTGTTTGATAGTTTGCACCATTCATCGCACACCAAGCTTTAATATCAGCAGTCGTCACCGTCTCACCATAAGTGGATTTGAGAGAGGTGCGAATGTGATCAGCAGAAAAGGACATGATGTTGGTTATTTGTTTCAACTGAAGTTATTATACACAAGAAAGGGCACCAGAGGGTGCCCTTTGTGACGGATTAGAAATTGGATTCAGAGTTCTGTTGCTTTTGGTGCTGGAGCAGGAGCAGGAGGTTTAGGTGCTACTGCTTTAGGTTCAGGTGCTGGTTTTGGTGCTGGAGTAAGTGCTACTGCTTTTGGCTTATCCTTGCCAATGAGTTCTCCGAATCTAGACATAGTTCCTAATCTCAAATTTTTAATTATTTATCAAGCAACAAGATCAATAAACTCACTAAGAATTTTCTTATTCATTTTTTTACTCTTCAAACTCTTGACAAAAGCACTTTTAATTTGAGTCTTAGATGCACCATCATCAACTTCAAATTCAGAATCTTGAGAAAGAGAATTTGCAGAGATGCCAAAGTAAGTATTGTATCCAGAGTCCTTAATAGAAAATGCACGTTGCTTTCGCCAAGCAACTTCTACCTTGTTATATTTTTCACCATAACAACCACAATAACGGCGAATAAATGCCTTGGCATCACGAGATTCTAAGACCCGAATACCAACAAAATTAGTGTCCGTAAATGTATCTTTCAAATTTCGGAGAAGAACATCAGTGAACTGATACCATTCACAATCAAAAGAATAGGTATTACCAGTTTTTCGATCACGTAGAAACGAATTAAGTCCAAGGCGACCAGTTCCAAGATATGGTTCATTGGGATTCTTATCGAAGAAACGATGAACTTCTCTATAATAGTTAAGTTGACTTGCCTCACCATCAGAAAGAACAACACACTGAACTTTTTGAAGACCGTATTGCTTCTTAAACTGAGGAATGATTGCATGAAGGCATACGAGTGCTTCGTTCAAAGGAGTTCCAGAGAGACCCAATCCAGTAGGAACAGGATATATCGTATAATATTTCCTATTGAAAGCATAAGCAAATCTCAGGATATGGAGCATCTGCTTTTCCAATTCCTTGGCACTAGTTTTACTAGTAAGAAGATTCATCAAAGAAAACCACTCCGAGAAAGCAAGAACACCAGGTTTCTTTTCATAAAGAGAAGGTCGAACATTTGCCCGATGAGTTTCACTATATTCAAATCTCGGATACTCATTTGTGAAAGCATAAACATCGAAAGGGATACCAACCTTCTTACAGAACCATACCAAATTAAACATCTGCTTAACAGTATCAATCAGCACATCACACATAGAACCAGACCAATCAAGCATAAAGATCAGACCATGATTCTTACCCTCAGCAAGAGTAGTTACTTTCCTGAAAAGATCTTCATTATATTTGTAGGTGTGTAGTTTAGTGCAATCCAGAACACCAGTGCTAGCGGTGGTAGAACGGGCATAAGAATCTGCTGCCTTACGACACTCAAACTCTTTTACCAGATAGTTAACTTCTTTCTGAGCAGATCGTTTGAACTCAGTAAACTCAGCATCAACAAAATCAAACACTTCTGGGTTAGAGATATCAGACCATTCTTCTATGCACCGATTATGAATTTCTTGATTGGGAATAATAATATTCTCAAGATTCAACTTAGGAATCTCGGCGTATACATTCTCAAACCCTTCCATTGATGCAAGTTCTTTGATTGAATCTTCTAGAGAATCTACAGTTTTCAATTCAATGCCTTCATCAACAGTTTCACCAGAACCTTGAGGAATAAGTTGTTGTTGCTCTGCAGTTCCACCATAAGATTCACCTTCTTCAAATTCCGCAGATTCATTATCAGCAGAATCATCAGAATCTGTTGATTCAATGGGACTCTCAGAAGACTGCTGTCCTTGCGATTCCTGCTGATGCTTTTGGTGAGTATCAGTTTTTGCCTCTTCTTTACAGAAGTTATACAATTCTTCAGCAATATTCAGAACATCATCAAATGTTTCACAATCATCAACTTTTTTGACAAAAATATTTTCTTCTAAAGATTTGAAAGGAATTTCAACAAAATTGCCAATCTTGAAATGCAGATTGATACGATCTGCGAGATTCATCAAATCAATATTTTCATTCTCAAGAGCAAAGAAATCCTCATCAGAAAGTTCCTGATAACCACGATAGAAAGTCTTAGGGATACCAGCGTAACGACGCTTCATCAGTTTTTCAATGCGAACATCTTCAACAATATTCACCAGTTGTGGAGGAATCTTTCTCTCCTGCAACCAATTGCGATCAGGGGTATAAAGAGCATGTCCTACCTCATGTCCAACCAACATATCATAAACAACACCACTCGCTTTCTCCCACATCGGGAGAGTTAGAACACGAGTATGAACATTGAACTGTGCAGTTTCTACGTGGCGGTGCTCAACCACCAAATCTTCCGTTGCAAGAAGTTTAGCTAGGTGAGATTTGATTTCGTGGTTGACCGTCATCAGGTAACATCATTCGTATGGACTCATAATACAACGAAACCCGCCTCTTGGACGGGTTCATGTGCCTCTTCTTAAACTGCCTGAGTGCTTCCTTACGTGCTCTCATCGCTTGAGGTTTGAGAGTTCGTTTCTGCTCCTTCTTGGAGTGATGTTGCCAGTTAGGGGTGTTCATCGGAAATTCCCTTAATACGTTTCCACTTATTATACATGGCCTGCATATGCCATGACTGTGCCAGACTCTTTGGTCCGTTTTCTAGCAGATCAAGTTCTTTTTTGTTACTAGTGAACTGCTTGTATTCTTCCCTCCAATTCATTGCACAATACGAGAAAATCCTTTTACTTTGTCAAATTTTATCACATTTTCAAACTTATCATGAAGTTCAGACTTATGTGAAATTACAAAGATATTTGCATCTTTGATTACATATCGGATAATCTTAAGAAACTCATCAGTTCCAAATCCATCGAGAGATGAATCAAAAACTTCATCCATAATCAATAGGTTGGTGTTAACAGAGTTTTTGACTCTAGCAACTTCTCGCCATGTAAAAAGTAGTGCTAGATCAATTCTCATCTTCTCACCTTCACTAAAAGAACTATAAGAAAAATCCTCATGAATAGGAGATTCAACAGTTTCACTAAACTCCCCATCAAGTTTGAAGTTGATGTAGAAGTCCATCATCTGTAGGTAACGATTTACCTGTTTATTAATAAATGGAAGATACTTCTTGATGATCTTAGTTTTTACGCCATCATCTCTAAGTAGAGAATAGGCAAAGTCGTGATGAACGACTTCTTGTTTTCTATCAGAAAGGTATTCAATTGTCTTTTGGAGATTTTCCCTAAACTCTTCTAACTTTTCATGTTCAGTATTTCTGTTCTGCAGGTTACTGGTAATAATTTGAATTTCATGTTCAAGATCTCTGATTTGTCTTTGGTTAAGGCTAATCCGAGTATTGTTTTGAGAAATGCCATGTGTTAGTTTTGTAATCTCCTTAGAAAAGGTATTGAATTGACGCTCTCTTTCTTGTTCAAACTTAATAGTAGATTCAAGTTCATCAAATCCAGATTTTAGTTCTTTTGCCGTATTTTGAGCGTCACTAATTCTATTTAACCTAAACTCTTCTTCTATATCCTGTGTACATGTGGGGCAGACCGTATTTTCTGAGAAAAACTTATGTTCTTTAGTAATTGTGCTTACTTTTTGAGATATTTTTCCCCGAAGCGTGTTTAGTTTTGATAACTTTTTAGCAGCGCCAGTAACACTTTCCTGCTCTTTAGTATATTCATGAATGTTCTCTTCAAGGATAGAATTTTGCTTTATATAATGAGAAACTTCCTCATCCAACTTATCAATTTTTACATTATTAGAATCAATATTAGCATTACCACGATTCTCAAGTTCTTCAATGAAGTTCTGCTGCATCTTCATTTTGTCTCTGATCGTTTGTTTTTTAAGATCAAGAGATTTAATTTGATCTTTCTTTTCTCTAATTTTATCTTTAATTAAGTTACCCATCGCAGAGAAGATACGAATATCAAGGAGATCTTCAATAACTTCACGACGATTAGTGGTAGTTAACTGCATGAAAGGCACAAAGGTGCTACTACCAAGAATAACAATCTGAGTAAAAGACTTGTAATTTAATTTAAGAATACTCTGCTCTAAAACTCTTTGATTAGCACGATCATCTGCTTGTTTATGCAGAGAAGTTCCATTTACTTCAATATCAAATACATTTGGTTTAATTCCACGACGCACAATATAATCGCGACTGTTCACAGTAAATTCTAACTCAACGAGACATTCTCTCTCGTTTGTTGTATTAACCAACTGTGGTTTATTAATTTTACGAAATGGTTTATTAAACAGAACAAAAGTTAGCGCATCCAGAATAGTGGATTTACCTGCGCCATTTGTTCCAATAATTAAATTCGTATTGTTTTTCTCAAAATCAATCTCCGTTAGTTGATTTCCAGTAGAAAGGAAATTTTTCCAACGAATCTTTTTAAAAAGGATCATCTCTGTGGTTTAGGCGGAATAACAATATCGTCAGGAGTTACCACTGCATATTTGTAATTATACATCTTACACGTCTTTATTGCAAGGTCATCATCTACTTCTACAACTTCCATGACCTTCTCATAATCAGGATCTTCCTTTAGAAGCATAGCATAGCGTTCTGCATCATCTTCATCCTCAAATAAAAACAAAACTTTATTTCCTTGGGCATCTTGAACGGCATATGCACCGTCATCTTGTTTGTCTTTGAGGGTGAGAAGAAACACGTTACTCCACTTCGCAAGCTTGCCTGTATAGATCTTGAAAAATGTTTTTGATAACACTTTTATCAAATTCCATTTCTGCTTCTTCAATATATCGATTCAAAATTGATAGAGTATTTTCGTCCTCATCAATTTCAAAATCTTCACTTTCCTGAATTTCAAAATTTTCTACAATCTTTAAATCTTGAATTCCAGAAACATAAAGTTTGTCAATAAACTTCTCAAATGCCTTAGGATTAGTTTTTTTCCTAACAATAACCTTTACAATTTTATTCTCATATTCAGAAGCATCAAACATCTGGTATGGGGTATCCTCATAATAGATGTTATAAAATAATTTATAAGGATTATTAATCTGAGTTAGAGTGTGGTCATCCGTATCAAAAATGTGGAAACCACGAGGATCGTTCACATCATTCCAGAACATCTCATAAGGATTACCTAAGTAAAAGATTCGTCCGTTGTCTGATCGTGTATGGTAATGACCCGAAAATGTCCGCTCGAACTTCTCAAATAGTTTGCAGTCCATACCGTCTTCCATGACGTGTCCGCGATGCGCTCTAAATCCATTAAGTTCAAGATGCCCCATCACGTACTTGCTAGTTGAAACTTCAATTGCATCGACAGTATCCTTAAAATTTTCCGAATTGATCCAAGGAATAAACAATATATTGAAATTATCTATCTGAACTTCTGTTGGAGAATTATAAGTCTTAATATTAGAATACGTTTGAAGAAGGAGTTCTGGTGAATTTACATCATTAGTATTTTTATAATAACAATCATGATTACCAATAATCATATGTGTTTCGTATTTGGCAAGTCGATCAAATACAACACGCTTTGCCCATTCTAGACTTTGATAGTCAATGGACTTGCGACTATCAAATGCATCACCCATATGGATAACAGCACCCACATTATGCTCCTCTAACGCTGGGAAAAAGACATTATCGTAAAAGAGTTCAAAGTAATCGTGGAGATGCTTAGAACCCTTACGTGCTCCGTAATGGGTATCAGTGATAATCGCAATTTTCATCTATTAGTCTTATACTGAATATTATCCTTGATCGTATTATACTCCGAACTACTACCAGAAAGCAAGCTGTCGTCAACCATCATAACTTCATCAAATCCAGTTCGCTCAATGATTTTAGTTTTAATTTCTAACTGCTTCTTCTCTTTCTGTATTCGGCGCAGGAAGGCGTAGTGAATAATCTGAGTAAAATAAGCAAATGGATTTTTAGATTTCTCTGGATCAAAATTATGAATGTATTGAACACAATTTTCAATACCATCAGAAATCATGTCCTCACGGAACATGTAATTCACAAAGTTTGGTTTGTAAGAAAGGTGAGTAGCAATCTTCAAGAAACATTCACCCAGATAATTAGTGATTTGTGGTTTTCCTTCCCAACGCTGTGACCTATCTGCCTTGGTAGGTTCTCTACCATCGTTATTTTCTTTAAAACTCTTAGCAACTTTTGCTCGATACACAATCATTGCTTCTAGCAACTCTTTGTTATTTACATAATGTTCGGTTTTTTTCTTAGGCATGGCATTATAATCTTAAATATAAGTTGTTATTATTATAACACACAATTATGACTTGACAACATAGCAGATTTTAAGTAGAATATCTTTGTTAGGTTTGAAGAGACAGATATAGCTTTAATTACTTAACATCTTTATCAATATCTTTTGGAGGTATTTTAAACATATCTTCTAAGTGTCTTCTTGCTTCCTCCACCGAAGTAAGATATCCCATCTTTTGAGAAATATTTACTCTACTTGATGAGTTTTTCAATAGAGGTCCTTCATCATTGTCGTCGTCATTAAGATATCTATCATAAACTTGGATTATTTTTTGATCACTTGTTTCGGTCATTGTGATAATTTTATCATAACGAATAACAAAAATGTCTTCGGTAGACATTTCTACCCAAGGTTTAATCTTCACCAAAGAAGTTCCATGATGATTAAACGTTTTCATCGTGACAGGACTCTGTAAAATAATTACAGGTTCATCACCACTATCATCAATAGAAACCAAAGCAAAAACTTCTTCTCCAGATATAAGTTTTATAATTGCGTAAAACTCTTCTTCCATATTAGTTTTTAAGTGGTATGCTTACAATATCGTAATTAAAATTCTCTTCACTATAAACTTTAATTCTTTCAATCAAATGATTAAGTGTATAGTTTTTCCTGGATTGGTATGATATGTCGTCAGCAATGTCATAGAGAGTTGCCTTGGTCTTGTTATTACCTTTCCTAAGCACCCTTCCAATAGACTGGAGATTCCGAATTCTAGATTTGGATGGAGAAGCAAAAATGACATTATGGAGATTTTTGATATTAATTCCTGTACTGAATGTTCCATATGATGCAACAATAATTGCATTATTTTCTTGTTCAGTAATCTCCCTTACTTTTTCTCGATCCTTTGTATCCACTCCACCATGGACAAAAAATACTTGCCTTTCATCAACCGTATTATTATTTATCATGTGATATAGTGGTTCACCATGACCTTCAACTCTTGCAAAAAGAACCAAAGTATTACCTTTAAGATCTAATGCAAGATTTCTTATGAACTTATTTCTACGTTCATGATTGATAATATACTGAACCTCTTCTTCAAAGTTTTCAAACTTATGTGCAGGATGTTTCAATAGAAGCACATTAATATCCAACTTAGCAATATGTCCCTTTGCCATCAGTTCTTCCGTTCTGATGATTTTATATGATGGACCAAATAATCCCTCTAATACCCACTTATGTGTTTGAGTACCATCTAGTGTTCCAGTAAAACCATAACGATATTTTGCATCGCCAAGTTTTGACATTATAGATATTAGTGACTTACTTTTGAACTGGTGTGCCTCATCCCCAACAACTACGTTAAATCGTTCAAAATATTTTCGGGGGAGTTTATAAACGGACTGCCAGGTAGTAATAATAACTTGAGAGTCTGTCTCTCTTTCTCTACCAGCATATATCTTGTGGCAATATGAACCTACATCCCAACCATAGTCTGCAAAATCTTTATACATCTGCTCTACAAGGGAAGTCGTCGGAACAACTATCAGAGTATTTCGTCCGCGCTCAACGTGATATCTCACAATCGAATATATCATCAGAGACTTTCCAGAAGCAGTTGGGGATATCAACAACCTTCTATTATGCTTTAAAGCATCGTATACCCCTTCTATTTGGTAGTCTCTAGGAGAATACTTACAAATCGATTTCACATAGTCTGTTACGCCTTCCTTGCAGATATCTGAGTTAGATTCAAAAGGAAGACCATAATACTTATTATCTACAAACTCATAAGTATATCTGTGATCATCACAAAATTTTGTAACCTTATCTAACAACCCAACGTATATCTCTCCATTTTGGGTGTTGAATAGGCGTATTTTTCCATCCCAATACTTGTTACGGTATTGGGGCATAAACTTTGCACCAGGAACATCGAACGTGAACTGGTCTGCTAATTCATAATAAACGTGTGGTTCTGCTTCTACTTTTAAATATACTTCATTCTTTTTTGAAATAATCAAATGAGACATAATTCATAAGATTCACCTATGAGTATTTATTCCTCCACTTTGTAATCATAATCGCTCATTACATCTCTCTAAACTTAAAATCCAAAACACATCTATAAAGATCATCTCTTAATTTTTTAAGATGTTCTTGTTCTTCGGCAGGACGTGCAGGAGATCCTGGCCAAATTCTAATTGTTTCATTAACGGAATGATATAACAGATAGATATCCTCTATCTTAAGACCAATCATATAATCTGGTTCATAGTCTTCATCTATGTCAAAATCTTCTTCTTCCATTAAAACCCTGCTTGGAACTTTTGCCACTCAATGGCATTTTTGATCTGAAAAGTTCTGTTTGCCACTGTTTTGATAATTTCTTCCAGGAACTTTAATTCAGTATCATAATATTTAATTTTCATATCAATAGTATTTAACTTCTCATCAGCATCCATATATCTCTGAATAGCATCTTTTTCTCGAACTTTATATGGAAAAGGTTCGGTAACATAAACGTCTGCAGGTGCTTTACCCGTGTAAAAATTATGTCTTTCTAATCTTACACGATTATAACTTTCTCTTGCCTTCTCTCGCAGAAGGGTAATAGTATTATATAATGTGTAGTATTTTGAGTGTAATTGTGGAATTTTTAAAGATTCATTATGTAGGTTGTCAGGATCAATAACAGAATCTTTCTGCCACATCTCCTGAATTTTGTCAAGGTTCATAAAGGTTCGCCTTCAGGATCTACTATATTGTAGATAGTATACTTGAAAGACGCCTCTGCTGTAAAGTAATTGACGTCATTTTCCGTAGCATTAAATTGTAATGAAGTCAATGCTACAGGAAATAAATCTTGAAACTTAACCATTGCAATATCACGATAGTTGCTATTTAAAACATGCAATGTTCCATCACAAAATTGTAGCAGATCATCTTTTTGACCTGTTTCTGGATCTTTGGTAAGATCTCTAAATTGTTTAAAGTTCTCTGGTGTACCCAATCCAGTAATCCAATTATGAATAATCATGTAATTTTTAAGATCCTCATCAACTAAAAAATTCATGGTGAAGTCTTCATAAGTTACTTCATCACCAGGAACATCAAGAATACGAAATGTTGTTCCTTGCAATGCAGTTCCTAATGCAATACTAGGAATATTTGCCGAATTGGAGAAAAAATCTACTTTTTCTTTAGTTTTCAAAGTAAATTTAAACCCAATAGGAGATAAGAAGTTCCTATTGCGTAATTGAGTATCATAAAAATTTGCCATTATCAAGCATCAACAATTAAACTATACCACTCATCACTCATACCACTGATAATTTTATCAGCACCGTTTTTATCTACGGCATAATTTTCTTCAATAAGATGCTCCACTACTTTTTCGTAGTGTTCATGAATTTGTTTCGCTTCTCTAGGAGTTGGGTTCATTTTTCGATCTTAGTTATGTTCTATTTATTCTTTGATAACGGTAGCATTCTTAAAACCACCATTAGTTCCATCTGGATTTGGAAGCATATCATCCGCACTTGCTTTTGATGTGTAGATCTTTCTTTCCGAATATTCATCGGACCATTGATCACCATCAACATGATAAACTTCGATAGATGGCATTAATGCACTTGATTTTTTAATGTGATAATTCGCCATTTTTTCTGTTTTTAAATATTTAGACAAAAAAAGGGATCCCGAAGGATCCCCAGAAATATGTGAACTGTGATCACATGAGGTTGTCAACACGAACACGTCTGTAGTAACGGTTTGAGTTAACCTTAAGGCGACCTGTGCCTGCGGTGGTTCCTTCAGCGAATGGGTTAGCAACCAGACCGTAGCGGGTCTTGAAGCCGATCTTGGGCTGGAAGGTGTTCTCTCCAACTGCACGAACCATCTGAAGAGGAACGTATGGGCAGTAGAATAGACCAGCGTCATAAGGTGAAGAACCTTTATAACCAACAACGTAATACTGGTTAACAGCGTTGTTTGCAGAATAAGGATCGATGTATACCTTATACTTACCTTGGAGAACACCAGCGAAGGTGTTACCAGTGTCGTCAACGTTCAGGTTAGCGTTGAGTGCTGGGGTGTAATCAAGTACACCTGCCATGGTCAGAGCGGAAGCAACGTCTGCGGAACACAGAATCATGTTGCCCTTTCCTCTACGAGTTCTTTGTGCGATTGCGTTAGCATCG
>Ga0257114_1001279_pt1 | contig 18226 bp, 26 predicted proteins | sample SI112_10mmetaG_FD_190149 | JGI IMG/M metagenome (GOLD analysis project Ga0257114, IMG submission 190149) | Marine microbial communities from Saanich Inlet, British Columbia, Canada - SI112_10m | ecosystem: Environmental > Aquatic > Marine > Inlet | place: Canada: British Columbia | collected...
CTCTATTATTATTACTGTCTAATAGGTATTTAGTTGAATATGTTTTTCCTGTACTCATTTAATATGTATTTCTTACTATGTTAACCCATTCGTATGTTGATGCACCTGTTTGCATACACATGTCTGCGTAGCTTGCGTCTTCTGCTACTACTTCAACTATAGAACATTGAGATATTTTTAAAGTTGTTGTAACACCTGATTCTAAACCAAATCTACCTTGAAGAGTACCTCCAGCTGTCATTATAACGCTATAAGTTCCTACTGCGTTAAAAAATGTATTTGCAGCAGATGTTCCAGCTCTAAAACTAACTTTACCGCTTGTGTATTCCGATATAGTAAATGTACATCTATATATACTTCCATTTGTTAAACCGGGAGTTTGATAACAAGCAGTGTTTCCAGCCGCAGCTGTCGCAACTAATTCACCTCCACTAATAGTCCAACCAGTTTCTTTAGTCCAAGCGGTGTCTGATGTAAAATCAGGATTTGATATTAAATTTGTTCCATCAACATCTACATACTCTGTACCAGTTCTATATCGCATTGTGCCTACTTTAGTAGCTGAAGCTGTAGCTGTATCATCAGCCATTTGTATACTACCAGCAACTGTTAAATTAGCTGTAGTCAGTGATGTTGATTCTAATTCCATTGTATATGTACTAGAATCACCACTATGATATAATTTACCCCATCTTATACTAGAACTAGGACTATTATATACACAGTTTATTTGACCAACCATCTCAGTACTCGCACTACCATGAGTAAAAGTTATTGATTTGCTTTCACCAGCAGACCAAGATCCATCTATATCAATTGCTCTAGTTTCCCCACCACCTGTAGAACCAATGTTTAATTGTGCTAAATTGTTTGGAACATTAGTATTGTTAATTATTACTTTTCCATCAACCACTAACTTTTCAGAAGGATTAGTCACGCCAATTCCGACATTTCCGCCACCTTTGATTGTCATTATTTGATTTGTGCCAGCAAAAAACACGTGTTCTGCATCGTTTCCCCATACACAATACTCTAACTGACCACTTGAAACACCAATACCTGCTATGCTTGTTCCATCATCGTAAACTCTTAATTTTAAATTTTGCGATGGTGTATCACTAAAAGTTCTACCTAGAGTTATAGAATCTGGAGTTGCAGTAGATCCTCCTGTGGTAATTTCACCTATTTGAAGTTTTTGTTGAGGATTAGTCGTCCCAATCCCAACGTTGCCGCTTGAATCAATACGCATTCTTTCATTGTTGCCATTAGTTCCAAACCTCATAGCGTCAACATCGTGAAGATATTGAATCCAACCAGCTTGTACACTTTGAGGGTCAGCAAATGCTATAGTGGCTGCAGCGTTGTTAGGTGTTGCAAATGTTAAACCTAAATTAGTATTATGTTCAAATACTATATCATCTGCGTTTGACCAAATAGATGTAACACCTGAGTCACTATTGCCAACCTGTAGTTTTGTAGCTGTATCAATTTTTGGTTGACCACCTATCAAAACAGCTCCTACATTATCAATACGCATTCTTTCTGTATTGTTTGTAGCAAATCTCAAAGGATTATTAGTATATTGCCAAACATCAAAATTACCAGTTGAATTATTATATTCAACCCAAGATTTAAAGGTAGTATCTTGAACAAAAGCTAAAGTTTCAGTACCACTTGCATTTGCATTATTTATTCTTATTCTATGAGTTGTTGCGCTATTACCAGCAACTTCTAAAGCGTCATTAGGACTAGATGTCCCGATACCAAGAGATTTTGTAATGTATACATTTGTCTTTGGATCAAGTATAATATCAGATGGATCAAGTATAGCAGCGGCATCTAAACCTAAATAACCACCGTAAGCACTGCTAGCATCAGTTGAAATGATAAAATCAGAGTCCGTTGTCAAATCACTAGTATAACCCAAACCAATAGTATTTCCAGCAGTGTTAGCATAAATTATTTTACCACTAGCACCACCACCTCCGCCATTTCCAGAATCAGTTATTTTTAATTTTGGTACAGCACCATTATCAATAAAAATATCTCCACTTTCTATTGTTCCTGCAAAAGTTGTATTGTTACCTGAAACAGTTATTGGTGCATTACCTAAAGTTTCTGAATCTGTAACAGAACCAGCACCTTCCCATAACGCTACAGTTTGCCCTGTACCTACACCTGATAATACAGATGAGTTATCAATCTTCTGCCATTGACCAGTACCACTAACATCGTTGTATATAACCCAGTCACCAGTTTCCCAAGTATCAGGTTCAGTACCTGTACCATTTGGCTCAGCAGTACCAGCGGCACTACAGATATAATAGTAACCAGATGTCTGTGTAACTGTACTTAAATCAGGTGAACCATAACCACCACCACTTGGATCCCAAGCACCTCTATATATTGTAGCTCCAGTGATTAAACCGTCTACGTAACCTTTTGTTGTTAAGGTTGATGAACCATCACTTGTTATAGTTGCTGATGAAGTTCCTTTTCCTGTTATCTCAACACCTGTGCTTGTAGTTTCAAACTTTTTTAAACCATTATGATACAACATTGTTTGGGCGTTAGTAGCACCATATAAAATATACTCTCCACTTGAACTTAATAAAGCTAAATCTCCTGTTGAAGCTGAAATATTTCCTGATAAACTTATGCCTCCTGTTACAGTAACACCTGCGCTTGTTGTTGCTATCTTTGTGGAGTTATCAAAATACAATTGAACACCTGCATTTACATCTGCATTTATTAGTGTTTCAGTACCATCAGCATTATAAACCTCAAAATCTTTTGCCCAAATTTGTAATGAACCAGCACCTACTTCTTTTATGTAACTATTATTATCGCTTGAGTCGTGATATATTTGAAGGTCTGAGCTAGCACCTAACCTTATTTTGTCATTATCTCCAAAATACATATCTACAGTTGATGATAAATATGAAGGAGTAATTTCAAGCGGTATTACATCTAAAGATGAGCTATTTGATAATCTAAATTTTATAGATTGACTTACTGTATTATGGTCAATAAATGCTGCTCCTGCACTTTTAAATCTTAAATTGTTTTCAGCAAATACAGAATCATTACCACCAACATAAATAAATGATTGTACATCTAATGTGCTTGTTACACTAACACCTACGCTTGTGGTTTCAAACTTTTTGCTGTTATCATAGTATAATTCTACAGAACTATTATTATTTGCTTTTATGTAAGTTTCAGTTGCAGTTGAATTTCCAATAAGAACAAATGGACCATCAGTTCCTAGTAATAAATATCCTGTACCAACGTCAACAACAGCACTATAACTATTAGTACTGTCGTGGTATATTTGAAGGTCCTCGTCTGTTCCAAAAAATGCTTTTATACCATCATTATGTCTTGTATTTTTTTCAAATTGGGTTCTAGCTCCATTATTAGGTCTAACAGAAAAATATGTTGTATTACCACCAGAACCATCGTCAGCTTGAAAAAACATATTATTACCATCAGCTTCTTGCCTAAAATACATATCACCAACTTCATTATCTATAAAACTACTAGTACCACTTGCTTGCAGTCTTAATCCAACTAAATTACCTGATGTTAAAAACCTTACTTGTCGTGTATTTGCTAGGTAAACATCACCAGTTATAGCTGTTGCAGTAGTGTTACCAGCTAGTGGTAAATAAGGGCCACCTATAATACTTGACCCTGAGCCATCAACCCAATCTGTACCTGTGGCTGTAGATACTAACACTTGGTTTGCAGTACCTGGTGAATTATTAGAATCGTAATATGCTCCTGTTACTCTTGCATTGCCAACTACGTGAAGTTTTTGAGTAGGTGAAGTTGTCCCGATGCCGACGTTGCCGCCCGAAAGTATAGTTACTTTGTCACTACCTCCTGTTCGTATACGCATATCGTTAGAACTTCTAAAAATACGCATATTTGCATCAACAAATTGAATTTCATTGTTTACAAGTATCGTTCCTTGAACGTCTAACTTAGCTCCAGGACTAGTCGTTCCAATCCCGACGTTGCCGGTTGAGATAATACGCATTCTTTCTGTACCCCCTGATGCTGCGTGAAATGTTAAATCATTTCCTTCTGCTCCTATACCAACAGAATAATCGTTTGATGTTGAATTGTCTTTTATAAATATTTTTGAAGTAGCGTCTGTAGATTCAAATAATGCAACTGTATTTGATGTACCTGCGTTAACGTGTAATTTAGCATCAGGCCCAGTCGTCCCGATACCAACGTTGCCTGAAGCATCGATACGCATTTTTTCGGTATTGTTAGTGCCTAAAAGTAAACTGGTGTTATCAATGGCCATTACTTGCCTATTAGAACCATCAAGTTGTAAACCTCCGTTTACCCTTGTCCAACCATTAACGTGTAGAGTAACAGAAGGATTATCCGTCCCAATCCCAACATTACCTGTGCTTCTTTCAATTCTCATAGATTCCACCCAAGCTCCTGCATATCTTCTATCAAAAGCTAAATCTTGTAAAGATGTTGCCGTGCCTCTTATTGTCCAATATGGATTATCTGAACCAATAGTTATAGCTCCAGTGCCTAATACATCTGAACCACCTGATGTACTTTGTCTAATATCCAACTTGTTTGTTGGGCTAGTCGTCCCAATCCCGACGTTTGATGTTCTACCGTCTACAACTAATATTTCTGAACCTGTCGCCCAACTATTACCTATTTGTATATAACCTTTTGTAGTGCCGTCAGCTATATGTGTAATAGCCATTTTACCTGTAGCCCCTTGAGTAAATCTAATACCGTTATATAATTGGCCTGAACTAGAATTAACTAAATCCATTAAACTACCTGTATTAGTTCCCTCAAACTTTGAAACAACTATATTAACGTCTTTAACGTGAAGTTTTCTATCAGGACTATCCGTACCGATCCCGACTTCATTACTACTCGCATCAACATATAGAACATCTGTATCAACGGCTACTGTATTTAAAAATTTAATTGCCATTTAGTTTGGTTTTATTAACCTATTTTTTGCACTAATACTCTAATTGAGTTTGTCGGAGTTGAAGCAAATGTAATCGTTGCAGTGTTTGAAGATGCACGATCTACATCGGCGTAAACTGTTTCATTAGTTGTTACATCATATAATTGTATAATAACATCTTTAGTTCCTAAGTTATGTGTTACAGTTGCAGTGTCTGTTATAGTAACAGCAAATGTGTTGTCAGAATTGTTTTGTGTATTTGTAACAGTAGCTGTACCTGACGCATATGCAACTGATATACCGGTTCCTGCTGCAACTATTACAGCTCCTTTATTAGTAGCACTTGAATTTTCAACGCTGACCGTAGCAGTTCCGTTAGAGTAAGCAACATTCATAGCTTCACCTGGATTCACGTTTCCAATACCAACTGTAGTTAATGTAGCAAGGTCTGTATCAGATTGTACAATTATAAAATCAGCTTCTACAGAAGCACCTGCAGCCGCTGCTGTTTGAACTATAACTGAATCCCCAGGTGTTAGAGGCGTAGCTGTATTACCAAAGAAGTTACCAGCGGTACTTACTACATAATAATCACCTACTGCAATTGCAACTCTAGAACCACCTGTTGTTAAGTTACCTGACAAAGGACTATCTAAAGCACCTGTGTTAGCATTAAATCCACCTTTAAATTCTAATAACCCTGTTACCGCTTGGTCAACATAAGCTTTAGAAGCAGCATCTGTTCCCGCGCTAACAGTATCAATACCTTGTATACGTCCTGTACCTCCTAGTATAATATCTCCACCTGAAACAGTTAAGTCTCCAGCTAAAGTAATACTGTCGTTTAGATTTATAGTTAAGTTATCCCCAGTTGGAGTATTAACCACTGTACTTATATTTGTTCCACCTATAAATGTAGCCGTGTTACCACTTGAAATGGTTTGAGGCGTGCCGGTGTCGCCATCTAAACTCCACGAGTAACTTTCGGCTGAAGGCATTGTAAGCGTTTTAAGGTTTAAAGCTGTTATATGACCTGTTGTGTTAGTTGTTACAGAATCTATAGCCGTAAACGTACCTGCATAACCAGGGGAGTCAGAAGAAGTTGTGTCTGTTCTAGAAGTTAACTCATGTTTTATAGTTGGTATCGGACCACTTGCATTATCTATATCTATGTAAATACCAGGTGTTAATCCCGTTATATCACCCGCTATTGAAACCCAAGCAGTACCGTTGTATTGTTTTAAGTTATGATCTGTAGTATTAAAATACAATTGACCTTCTACAGGGGAAGCACCTGCTGACGCGTCATTTGGTTGATTTTCTATCACCCCTTGTAATAACTCGTTCTTGTTAAGATTTATACTGTTTAAATAATTAATTGCCATAGTTTATTAGTTTAAATATGCTTTGCCTGAAAAGCCAGCTGAGAAGTTTATTGTTAAATTGTTGTTATCTGTATACGTTGTATTGCCATACATAATTGTATTATTGTTGTTTACTACAGAGACAGAAGGAAATTTTCCTAAATTATGTTGTATGTTCCAGGTAGTAGCAGGCGTGCCTTGTGTAAACACATATGTTGGCGCGCCTTGTGAGGATAAGGTAAATACTGCAAAGTCATAAACAGCTTTATCTTCTAGTGCTCCTTCTCCTTTTAAGTTTGTTAGATTTAATGTATAAAAGTTACCATTGTCTGTGTAGCTATCAATAGTGTAATGACCAAACGTACTTATTTCTTTTTGTTTACTTATAAGTATATTGTTACCTACTAAGTATTCCATGAACTTCACTACGTTTTGACCAGACTGATCTAATATAGATAATTGCATAGTTGTTATGCTAGCAAACGTATCGCTATTAGCAGGCCCTGTAAAATCACCTGAAGTTGCACCGTTTACTTCAAACTTAAAGACCATTTGAGCAGATATGGATATCTTACCTTTTATGTTTAAGTATTTAGCAACAGCAGCAGCTGTGAACTGCTTTGTTTGTCTGTTACTAGACTCAGTTCCTATCCACGCGTCTCCGTCGTTTACGTCTAAATCTCTAGGATATGAACTTATTCTAGCCATGTGTTAATTTTTTTATGAGTATATTCTAATTTCTATATATCCTTCTACAAGCGTGTTTAACGCGTTTCCATTTTGAGATTCTATCACATCTAATCTACATGTGCTAGTGCTTGTGCGTACTACTGATGTAAGTTGAGGTACTTTAGCAGATGACATTGCCCAAAATTTATCTGCAGCAAAAGGCGTACCTGCTACCGTAGCGACAAACTGCCCTGTACCTGTTCTTGTCCATGTAAATGTTAAACCTGTTGTGTTTTGTAAAACAGTTGCAGTTGGTGCTACTCCAGTTCCAGCAGTAAGCGCAGCTGTGTATACCGTGTAACCTAAATTAAATTGAGTAATTAAAGGAGCTATACTTTCTATTGTGAAGTTTCTAGTTAGATTTAAGCTTGTACCATCGCTTTGAGGTATTGCCATTTGAGTACCAGCTAATCTAGTATTACCAGCAGGCGTACCTAATGGGTATGTGTTTATTTCTGCCATGTTATTTTTTATTAAATATCTTATTTATGGTACCACCTATTACGTCAAATACAGTTTTTCTTGCTTTAGCATTATTTTTAGGTGATTTAATTTTATTACCTATATCTAAATAATGATTTTGAGCGTGTTTATCTGCTATACCTGACGGTACGTTTTCTGAAACAAACTTTTTATCGCTTTCAATACCTAAACCTGTTTCATAGTCTTTACCGCCTTGACCTTGCCAAGATAATCCTTTTTTGTAAAATGGTGAACTCATAATATATATGCTTAATTAGTGTTATTGTATACTAGATATACTTACACGTTACGCTAAGGTTTTACATATTTAGTGACATAAGGGTACTACTATAGTATTATAACTACCTATTGTCACTAAAAACGAAAAGTGTAGCACATTATGGGCAGTGGCGTTCCCCCTCACCTTTCTTGCACTTTTTTTTCTCGTAAAATCATTTCATTCAAACCAGCCCCACCCACATTTTTCTACATAAACGAAATATATTTGCGAAAACATGCTGAAACTAACCTATATTTACGCTTTTCACCCAGCCCCTCTACGTCTTACACTGACCTCATCTTGTTTTATCTCACTTCATTCACAATCAAAACCCAGTATGACACAATGACATGACACATATGACTGATTGTCATGACATTAAGACATATACACAATAGTATTATAGTATGACACAATGACACGTTGTAGTATGACAGTATGACATTCTCTTACTACTAATATTAATACACCTCTTACAAACTAAATACAATAACAAACAGATAATATAAATGTAACTAATAACAACTAAATATAATAACTATGTCAACTTTAAATTCTAAAAGATTTGTAATCAGAAAATCTTTAATTGGTAAAAACCAAATCATTAACTTCACTAACAAAAAAGGTATCACTATTGAATACAATCATGATATTGCTTATGAAATTATGAAAGATAAACTAAATGCTATGAATTGTTTCACTAAGTATAAATCTTATACAGCAACTAACAACATACCTACTATACTAAGAGATAAAGAATTAGTATAATGTGACACAATGTCATGACAACCTGACATAATGGTTAATGTGAGTTCGATTCTCACCATGTCAACTATGATAGTAACAAATAAATATACAGGCAGAGATGTCACTCGTGAGTACTTAGCATTACTCGAAGGTTTAATTACCAAACAAGAATTTGAATTAATAACAATGACTATTAAATGAATAAAAGAAAAAGAACTCGCAAAGTAGTATTAAAACTAACTAAACAACAAATTGAATTAGTAGAATTACAATACTGGAAAAGGTATAATAATTACAAACTAAATACTATGTTAAATGGATAATAAAATAAACTAATAACTATGTCAAAAATGAAACAACTCGATGAAATAGCAAGCAAGCTAGTTCCTCAAATAATGCACAAAATATATAATACAGTATCAACTGAATTATCTTATAGCGATCTTGATCTTGAAGGTGATGATTTTAATGATGCTCATGACTATGTAATGACACTAACAATAAATAAATTAATAAAATGAAAATAACTAAAAACAAATCACAAGAATTATATACTTGCAGAGTAAATAATATTTCATTTACTAGTCCAGATTACAGCAGTGTAATGAAATGGCGAGATGAAAATGTACAAAATGCAGAGTATATCAAAGAAATTAAAGAATTACATGACCAAGCAATGCAAAGCATGTATGATAATAACCCAACTAATTACACAGGTGATTAATATGAGTATAACTACAGAAGCAATAACAGTATTAATTGTATTTTTCATACTAATGATGATACTAGCTCAAACACTAAAAGAATAAATATGAATAAAAAACAATCAGTAAAAGCACTAATACTTATAACAATGTTATCATATAGCAGTTATAGGTTAGGTCAAGGTGATCCCATAATAGTAGAAAAAACTGTTGAAGTAGAAGTAACAGACAAAGGATTTTGTGTTGCTTGCCACAAAAAACATACTTGGGATGAAATGTATGTTATAGTAAACGAAGATTTACAAACAGAATACGATATCAATTAGATAATATAATAAACAAACAATATGAAATGTAAATGTACAAATGTAATTCCTCAAGGTCGTTTAGCCTTAGGTTATAGAACTTGCGTAAAATGTAGCACAACAGAGCTTTATAGTTATATACCAATTATCGGTAACAAACAAGTGCTCGAGCTACAAATTGTATCACAAGAACTATCTGCTGCTGTACATAAATCATGGCGTAGAAAATAAGGGCGTGAAATGGTATGGTCACCTAACAGTAAATCGACGTCTTGGCTTCCTTAAGGTATCAGTTGTACAAAGCCAGTCGTAGTGACAGTGATAAACGCAGGTTCGATTCCTGCCACGTCCACTAAACAAATAAATATGCAAAGAATAAAATTCACATCGAAAACTACCGCTAAAACTAGCGAAGGACTAAAGTATAAAGGTTATACTGTCGGAGAATTACCACCAACGTTTGCTTTTGTATATAATGAAAACAAAGAAACATACGGAATTACAGAGTGGTTTAATTATAAAGGATTAACATGGATAGCGGAATAATAAATGATATGGAAATAGTAGAGCGTGAAGCTTGCTACTTAATAGACACAATAGAACAAGCGTTAGAACGTATAGTAAACTATAATGATCTAACAGAAGAAGAAATGAAGTCCATAAAAGATATGGCAATTATAATGCTTCAAGAATGGAGCTAGCTCAACCGCGGCGAAAGCAAAGGTGAGCACATTGCTAGAAATAGGAAGCTAAGAAGGATTTGAAGCTAATTTATGAATAATAGGTTATTTGATGTATTTCCAGACGCTACACTAACTAGCTGAATAACTAGGTATGGTTTATATAGTTCTAAAAAGAGGTGCTCTATATGTTACTACTGACGAGTATTGAGGTTCGATTCCTCATCTAGTTACAAACAAAATACGACAACAGTTGGATAATATAATAAACAATAATATGCTAATAGACCAAATCAAACCAGAAATTCTAGTAAGACTAGACAAAGACTATGAAAAGTACAACACAAGTATAAATCATATATATAATATACTAGCTAACAAACAGGTATACAGCCAGTTAACTATTGATGAAATAAAAGATATAGTTATGTTTGCTGGGTTAGATTATATTGACTGGTCGCCATCAGATATATTATTTGGCGATAAAATCTTAAACAATAACAATTAAATTAAATAAACTATGTCAGACTCAATTAAAAAGTACGAAGAACTGTACGACAAAAAGCTGGAAGAAAAAATGATCAGCAAAGGCTTCGGTGAAGTAGATTCACACGATGAAGAACACGTAATGAAAGTAGTGTGTAAACATTTCGATATGGAATTAACAGACACATGGTCAAGCGACTGTGATCACTACATATACGAAGAAAATACAGCTGATGGTTATACAGTATGGGTAAGCTTGCATGATGCTAGTGCTAACGTATGTGTAAGCGAAAATGTATTTTACTATGACAATGATCTTGGCGCAGAGCTTAAACAAGCTATCTATGACAACGACCATGAAGATGTTAAAATATACTTATCTATGTTGCATGACGGTGATTACTGGATTCAAGATACTATTAACGATATTTATTTAGAACTAGTAGAACTATACACTGATATGTGTAAAGACGAGCTAACTGATGAAGGTTTTGACGAGCCTAGATCAGCAGATATGTTAAACTTAATAGCAAACAACGAGTAAAAATAAAAAATTGCGCGGTAGAGCAGTGGTAGCTCGTTGGGTTCATATCCCAAAGGTCGGAGGTTCGAATCCTCCCTGCGCACCTAAATTAATAAATAAAATGGCAACAAGAAACGTAACTATGGTGGTCCATAGAAAAGAATCAGAAAAATATGTAAAAGGTTTTGCTGTAAACCCAAGTGAAGTAGCAGACAAAAGCTATGTAAATATGTACCTACATCATGACGGTTATCCTGAATATCAAGGTGTTCAAACAGCTAACTGGATTAAGTACATGCAAGATGTTAAAGGTTTTGTAAACTTTGGCGATGGCTCAAGAATTGCAGCTCATTTAGTTAAAGATATGCATTACAGCTCTCAATACTTATACTCTAATGTAGACAATATTGATCACAACTATACTTATATTATATGGGTAGGTAAATCTGACGTGTGGGTAAGTTGTTGGAATCAATACGCTGATGAATGTGTATTTGTATCAACACCTGATAAAATAATTAAGAAATGGTCTAGACCTGATATAGAATATACAGACTGGAATTACAAACATAATACGAATAAAGATAGATAATATACATATGACAGACAGACAAATCGAACAAATGGCAATACGTGTAGCAGACATAGTTATACAAGCTCTAGAAGACAAGCAGCAAGAGTGGGACAAAGCTCTCGTTGCTGATCTTCACGAGCAAAACACAGAGCAACAACTGTTAGCAGAATTAGCTACAGCTATGACTCAGCTAGACTTTGCACTTAGTAATGAAGACTATGCTAAATGTGCAGAATTACAAAAACAAATAATAATAATCGAAAACCAATTAAATAAATATAAATGATAAAACCAATGCTCGCATACAAGGTTGACTCAAAACCAGTCGACTGGACTAAAAAAGTCTACATGCAACCAAAACTTGACGGCGTACGCTGTTTAATCCAACTTAATGACAAAGGCGAAGTATACGCATACTCTCGTACAGGTAAACCGTGGCTTAACGTAGCTCACATACTAGAAGATCTAGAATATTTCTTCGAAATACATCCTGACGTTGTGCTTGACGGCGAATTGTACAACCACGACCTACGTGATGACTTTGAAAAGATTATATCTCTTGTACGTAAACAAAAACCTACAGCAGATGATAGAGCTGAATCTAAACAACTTGTACAGTTTCATTGCTATGACTATGTAGAAACAGTAATGAATATGCCATACAGCTACAGAAAAGATCAACTATGTACAAGCGATATGTATACAGATTCTGTACATTATGTACCAACGTATTTAGTTAATAAGCATGAAGAAGCACTAGACTTACATCACAATGCTTTTCTATCTCAAGGTTACGAAGGTTCTATATTGCGTCTTGACGGTCCTTATCAGTGCAAACGTTCTTACAACTTACAAAAGTTCAAAGACTTTCACGATGCCGAAGCTACAATCGTAGGCTACGAAGCAGGTAAAGGTAAGCGCGAAGGCACACTAGGTAAGTTCTTTATGATGGACAATGAAGGTGTTAGGTTCGGTTGTCCACCAGGTAAAGGCTTTACTTACAAAGATCTAGCTGATATACAAAACAACATTCATGACTACATCGGCGAAACAGCAACGTTCACGTATTTCGAACGTACTAAAGCTGGTAGTTACAGACATCCATTTTACAAATGCATCAGAAACTATGAGTAAACTAATATGGAAATTATATAACGATAACATGATAAGCATAGAAGTTGCTAATCAGTTACTAGACGAACACTACAGATGAATATATTTTATTTAGATTCAGACCCTGTAAAAGCTGCACAGATACAATACAATAAGCATGTGGTCAAAATGATCTTAGAATCAGCCCAGATGCTTTGTACTGCGCATCATCATTATGACAACGGAGATTATGTGCCATATAAAAAAGCACATTACAACCATCCGTCAACTATATGGTGTAGACAAAACATAAAGCAGTACAATTGGTTGTATGATCATATGATAGCTTTAGGTAATGAATATACAAAACGATACAACAAAACACATTTAACAATTACAAAATGCGCAGATATATTAAAAACTATACCGCCAGGTATTCCAAACAGTACTTTCGAAGAACCTCCACAATGTATGCCAGACCAATACAAGGTTCCAGGTTGTAGCATTACGGCTTATTGGAATTACTATGAACAAGAAAAGCACACAGTTGCAGCAAAAGACGAACAATTAATATTTAGACCAGATGAGAAGAAAATTATACAAACATATTATTGATACCGATTTCCTTGGTATTAGAACCAAAATTAAAAATTTTGTTAAGCCAAGGGTGACAACAGCCAATAATACTAAAAGAGTAAGAGGCTAATGTCACATAGGAAGTTAGAATATTTAAATGACAATAGGATTATATACAAGCGTAGTCCTGTAAATGATGAACCTACTTATAGTACCGAGCACTTCGACTACTATGAGGATGGTACTCATGAGCATTATCATTTATTTAATAGTAAGTCTAAAATAACGTCCTATAAGTCATTAACTTGGCACTCATTAGTATTATGTTATTTAAATCGTTGGAACATGCATAAGCATGCTAGAATCATCAGGTTTATATGCGATAAACGTAATGGGTTTGTTACATTTAAATTAGCAGAACAATCCATTGAATCAGTAATACAACAAACATTCTGGGGCGGAGTATATGCTCCTAAGAACAAAGCTCGCAAGATTATATTTAAAGATTATTGTAAGCTGGATTTTAAACAAAAAATGCAAATAGTAGGACAGTTATTAGGTAAGTCTAGAGCTGTATACACCGAAGATGTATACGAGTGCATGATAGATTTAAATGATACAGGTAAAAAAATAACTTGGTCTAAAATAGCACAACTATTAGACTGCTCAGTAAGAACAGTATTAAGAAATATTAACAAAGAACTTAAACAAGAAAAAAAACTATTAAATGAAAAAATACAATATTAAGAATTACATAAGGTACAAAGAAGATGTTAAAGCATCTATGCCTGATGACAAACCTTATAATCAATACACAAGAGATGAGCTTATTATTAAGTTTTTACCTCTTGTAGAAAACTTAGGAAGAAAGTTCGCAACATCACAACAAGCTTCAGGTGTATTAAGTATTAACGATATAATACAAATAGGAAGTGAAGGTTTAACAAGAGCTGTAGATAAATTAGACTGGTCATTATTAGAAGAATCAGAAGACAAGGAAAAAACATTAAAGTCTTTTTTTAGCAAAAGAATAAAAGGAGCAATGCGCAGACGTATAGATATGGCTAGGGGCAATATGAGAATACCTGAGCACAAGCTAAATGAAATACGTAAAAACAATGGTAAAGATCAAAAAATGGTTGCAATGTTTTTTAATTCTATATTTTTATCTATAGATAATCAAATTGTTGATGAATACGGTGAAAACCCTGCGTATCAAATACCTGATAAATCAGAGCCTTACAACATTCAATTAATGAATATATATTTAGTAGGTTTATTAAAAAAACATTTAAACGATAAAGAATTTGAGGTATTAAGATTAAGCTATGGTTTAGACTGTGAAAAACACTCTGCTAAAGATATAGCCAAGCAATTAAACATATTAGGCACAAGTGATTACGTGCGAGTATCAGAACTTAAAAAACAAGCAGTGCAAAAATTAATAGATAATGTAGATCACTCGCAAGTACTTGACTACCTGTAAATTAAATACAATACATGTAATTATAATAATAAGCAATTTAAATAAGAACGAATGAACATAAACGAAAAATTAGCGACAATCCAAACAAAGTTTAAATCGAAAAAGAGTAGATTTAACTCCTTCGGCAAGTACAACTTCAGATCAGCCGAAGACATCCTAGAAGCAACAAAACCCTTTCTATTAGAGTTAGGAGTTACAGTTACGATCAATGAAGAACTTAACGTATTATTTGACAATATGCCTGTCATGGAATCTACAGCAACCATCAGCGATGGTAAAGATATGATTCATGCAAAAGCAATTGTCGGTGTAGACTTAAACCAAAAAGGTATGAACGTACCACAACAATTTGGTTCAGCATCTTCGTATGCAAAAAAGTACGCGTTAGGTAATTTATTTCTAATTGATGACACAGCAGATAGTGACGCTACAAATGATCACGGCAAAAAGAAATTTGTGCCAAAAACTAAATCCTCTATAACAGCTGACCAATTAGCTAAAGCTAAAGACTATGTAAAAGCTGGAGGTAAAATTGAGGCTATTAAAGCCAAGTATGCTCTGTCTAAAGAAGCAGAGCAAGAATTAACAACACTGTAGTATGAAAAAGCAAGAGGTATTAAAAGCGTTAGAAGATGATACTAATTATTACGGAGACTTTGGTAAAAAGTATCTTAGTAATTCAGATATCGGTACGCTATTAACCAACCCCTTGGCTTTAGGAAAGCAGCAAGCACAAAGACCTGCGTTTTTAGTCGGTGGATACTTTCACACAGCAATACTTGAGCCTGACAAGCTTAAGAATTTTAGGATAGTAGAAGCTACAACTAGAAATACTAAAGCATACAAGGAGATTTCAGGCGGTGAAATGTGTTTATTAAAACATGAGGTTGATCAAATTGAATTAATGACAGAAAAGATGCTAAACAACGAAGTATGTAGAGATTTAATAAGATCAGGTAATGTTAAATATGAACAACCTGAAATTACAGAGCTTGAAGGTCAAATGTGGAAAGGTAAAGCTGATATTGTAAACCACGATGAAAAACTGATTATCGATTTAAAGACGACAGCAGACATCACAAAGTTTAAGTATTCAGCATCTAAGTACAACTACGACAGCCAAGCTTATATTTACAGTAAACTATTTGGTTACGAAATGCTATTCATTGCAATAGACAAAAACACACATCAAATAGGTATCTTTGATTGCTCACCTGAGTTCTATGAACGAGGTAAAGATAAAGTACAAAGAGCAGTACAGGCTTATGAATTATTTTATAAGTCAGAGGACTTTGATCCTAAACAATATTTTTTAACTAAAACCCTTTAAACCATGGCAAGAACAAGAAAAAAAATCTGTACAGTATCAGGAATTAACACAAGCATCAACAACTTTTACACAGGACAAAACCACGTAAAAGCAGTAGATAACTTAAGAAGAAATACTGGTGCAACAAAAGAACAAATAACAAGAATGTTTAATCAAGTAAACGCATACTAATATGGCAAGTATAATTAAAGCTAGTATTAACCTTAATGAAATACCTAAAGATAAAATTATCATAGGTAAAAAAGGTAAATACTTACCAATCACGATTACACTGAACGACGAGGTTGATCAGTTTGGTAATCAAGGTCCAGTTATCGTGGATCAAACTAAAGAAGAAAGAGAAGCTAAAGTAGCTAAGACTTATTTAGGAAATGTAAAGGTTGTATGGACTAACGGTGATAATGTAGACGCAGCACCTAGAACAGACCAACCACAGCAACAACAAGCTCAACCAGCTAAACAAGAAGTAGAAGACGATTTACCATTTTAAATTAAATTAAATGCAGGACAAAGAGATCAATGGATTCTTGATTGATGAATTCAATCAATATGGCCTAGAAGAGAAAACACAGGGTATATGCCCTTTGTGTTCTCACGATAGGAAACCTAAGAATAAGAAAGCTAAATGTGCTTCTTATGATTGGGAACGTGGTCTTGGTACTTGTCACAATTGTAACACATCATTTCAATTACATACGTATCAACGTAAAGGTGCTAGTGAAAAGGTTTATGTAAGACCTACAGAGGTTGAATATCAACCACCAGCAACCAGAGTAATTGGATGGTTTGAAACAAGAGGAATATCTCAGAAAACCTTGACTGACTTAAACGTCGGTGAAGGTTCTGAGTATATGCCGCAAACCGGTAAAACCGAGAACACAATAAAGTTCAATTATTTCATGGGCGATCAACTTATTAATGTTAAGTATCGCGATGGCAGAAAGAACTTTAAATTATATAAGGGTGCTGAAAAAGTATTCTACAATATAAATAGTATAGTAGGTTATGACACTTGCGTTATAACTGAGGGCGAAATGGACGTGTTAGCGTTACACGAAGCTGGTATCAAAAACTCTATATCAGTTCCTAATGGTGCTACATTAAATTCTAACAACTTAGATTATCTTGATAATTGTATAGATTATTTTGAAGACAAAGAAAAGATAATATTAGCAGTTGATTCAGATGAAGCAGGTCAAGCATTACAATCAGAGCTAGTTCGTAGACTAGGTGCTGAAGTATGTTATCTAGTATCGTTTGATGATTGTAAAGATGCTAATGAATATTTACAAAAACATGGCAAAGAAAAACTACAAGAGCGTATCAAAACGGCAAGGCCAGTACCGCTCGAGAACGTTACAACGTTTAAAGACATTGAAGATGAAGTCACAGACTTTGTACGAAATGGTTTCAAGAAAGGATATCAAGTCGGTCTTAATAACTTTGACGAGATATTCTCAACGTATACCGGTCAGTTTATCACTGTTACTGGGATACCTAGTAGCGGTAAGTCTGATTTTGTTGACCAGATGGTTGTAGGTTATAATAATAACTATGGTTGGAAAACAGCTTTTGCATCTCCTGAGAATGCTCCTACATATTTACACGCGCATAAGTTAATGCGTAAGACTTGGCAAGGTATGCCATCGTCTAAAGATATACACGGAGACAAATGGAATAGAGTTGCAAGTCATGTTAATGATAATTATTTCTTTATTGATATGGAACGTTATACATTAGAGTCTGTATTACGTAAAGGCGCAGAGCTAGTAAAACGTAAAGGTATTAAATGTTTAGTCATTGATCCTTTTAATAAAGTTAGAGATGTTGATTCTAAAACAGAGGACGTTAATCGTTACACGATGGAATATCTAACTAAAATAGAAACGTTTGCTAAGAAGTATGATGTACTTGTATTTGTA
>Ga0257114_1001285_pt1 | contig 18162 bp, 21 predicted proteins | sample SI112_10mmetaG_FD_190149 | JGI IMG/M metagenome (GOLD analysis project Ga0257114, IMG submission 190149) | Marine microbial communities from Saanich Inlet, British Columbia, Canada - SI112_10m | ecosystem: Environmental > Aquatic > Marine > Inlet | place: Canada: British Columbia | collected...
TGCTAGGTCTTCTTTTCCATGAGGATTTTTCTTATCTTCGGCAGCCTTATATGCGTGAGTCTCATAAGTACCAAGAGCCAATTCTAATTTCTCAAATGTAAGTTTATCAGGACTACCTTTCAACAAAGAAGATAGTTTCTTTGCATGATTTTGACCAGAATTACTTATACCACGCACATTGGGTACAGATTTAACTTTTTTCCAAGTCTGCGATAACTTTTTGTCATAAACTGATTCATCGAGATCAACAGATTCATTCATTTTCAACCATTCTGGATCTGTTCTCTTTTTAGCGGGAAAACCTATCTTTGCCATCTGTCCGATTCCCTTAACATTATATCCAGAAGCCCACATATAGTCACTCAGTTTAAATCCTACTTCTTCCCAAAGATCATAAAGTTTTTCTGCTGATTGTGCATACTTTTCATTATCATCTTCAGAGTCGTCATCCAAATCAGCTTCTACAGAATCCCACCAATCATTCAATGCTACATACATACCCTTTGGAGTCATTTTATCAATCGGAAGTTTGCGAAATGCCATCAATCTTCCAAGATTGCCACCCAATGGTCGTACTTTTTTCATTAAGTCATCTATCAATCTTAATTTTCTATCTATTTCTGTAGATAATTTAACTTGTTCTGAATTTTTAGAATTTTTAGATTTTTTCTTATCAACATTACCCTTTTTCATATTTCTGCCCAAGAATGTATCCAAGAAACCTTCATTAACAGATTCTTTAATACCGGCATCTTTTTTTGCATACTTTACCGAAAGAGCGATATCGTGGGCCAATGTTCTTGCATGATATGCACCACCTTTTGTATAGTCATCTGTTCCGTTACCAACCATAGCATCTAAAATTTCCTGATCAGCTTTTGTCCAATCGTTTTGTCTAATTTTGTCCATAAAATATTGTTGGGTTGCATCATCTATATTCCCAACATCATGAATCTGCCTGCCACTGTTTGGTTGTTCGGCGTGCCGATTTCTTGCTATATCTTCAACATGATCTAAAATAAAACCTAAACTTCTTTCGTTTTCTCTACGGGATTTCGTGACTTTACCCATCATAGCAGTTTTCTTTGCTTTTCGTAAAGCTTCTATCATTCTATGGACTGATAAACGGGCATATGGAAACTGATTTTCCATGGCAGTTTTTCGACCTTTCTGAAGTCTCTGTGGTTTCTGTGGTTTTCCTTTTGCGCCCGGCACCAATTGTTTCATAGTGTCCAAGAAACCTTCATCAACAGATTCATTCATTTTCAACCATTTTGCATCTGTTCTCTTCGGAGCACTAAAATCAACTTTGTTCAACCATTTATTTTGAAATTTTGAACCGCCGTGTGCAACATCATATCCAGAAGCATACATATAATCTTTTATTTTAAGTGCCAGTTCTTCCATGCGTTCATGAAGGTTTTCTACAGAACGTCCATACTTTTTCGATAAAACGACACTATCATCACCATAGTCTAATTCATGTTCTATAGAACCATACCAATCATTTAATACTCTATACAAATCTTTTGGAGTCATTTTTTCAAGCGGAAGTCTGCTAAATCTCACCAATCCACTAATCTGACCTCCTAGTGGTCGCACTTTTTGCACTAAGTTATCAATCAATTTTAATTTTTTATCTATTTGTTTAGATATTTTAACTTGTTCTGCATTAAGTTTTTTTGCAGGTTTTCCTTTTGCAGGCTTTCCTTTTGCGCCTGGCACTAATTGTTTCATAGTGTCCAAGAAACCTTCACTATAGTTTTCACCATATGTTTCGCAGGGAGTTTTTCCACAACCACAATTTTTCTCAGTGACAGATGCAATCCCTTTCATGCGATTCTTTTCTTTACGGCGATGGGCATCTCCGCGCTTCTTATAATCTACATTTGATGGATCGGCTTTAGCCGCATTTTGATAATTATTGGCATACTTTGTACGTTGTGGCAAATCTCTTTCAGCTTTACTTTTGTATGCTTTTTTCTTTTCTGGAGAAATTTCGTTTACTTCAGTGGACTCACCTCGCGCACTTTTAAAATCTTGGTCTGTAGGAGCGCCTTTAGAACCAGGCTTTCGCATAGGTCTGCCTTCTTTTCTTTTCTTATGAATATTAGCCCAAAGACTTTCTTTAAAACTTTGCATTCTTATTTTTCCCATCCTTTTAAAATTTCTGGTGAAAAGTTGTTGTATGAAAATTCCATACGATCAACAAGTTTCACTGCGTCACCACCAAGTTTATCAATTGCTACATAGCCTTCATCACCAGATACTTTAAAACCGTCTTTGGTTTTAACAAATACATCATAATTTTTGATTCTATTAAGTATATTTATAAGTTTCAATTTAACTAGAACTATCAATTTTTGCAGATCGAACATCTTTTTTAGATTGGATTTGTTAGTTTCTGAAAAAAATTTCAACAGATCATCTCTTTTATTCTTTTGTGCTAATTTGCCCTTATCAGTTTTTCTCTTATCGATTTCTTTTTGGAACTTATCTTTGTGCCATTGAATTAAATTATTGACATGTTTTTGAGTATCTTTGATAATTTGTCCTTGACGGACATATGTATTGTTGAAAGTTTCTATTGATTTAGCTAAATCTTGATTATTTTCTAATTGTTTTAATGTAGAACTAGAAATCTGATTAAATAATTTACCTATTTCAGTCAATTGTTTATTCACTTCAGTTGTATCTTTTGCAGACATTGTAATGCCTGTCATATCTCTTAGCATAGCATCTTGAGACCAAACATTTTTAGATTTTTTAAATTTCTTTATATTAACACCATAACTAGCTTTCATATTCTCAAAGGAATCTCCAGTATATGTAGTGTGCCAAACAATACCTATTTTAGAATTTTTTATATCTTTTGCTGCAGACGAATCTTGGTCTATTGCATAAATCAATGTGTTAGGATGAAAGGTAGTATATTTTTTTCCGGCAATTGTTTGATTTGACAAATCATCTCGGGAATATAAGAAGTCTCCTTGGACCACGCCTTTGATTCCCAATTCAGGCAAGTATTTGAGTGCGTCTTGTAACTTAGCATTAAGGTCGCCAGAAGTATCAGCATCAATATCAGCTGGAGATTTATAGACCTTAGGGTTTTTATTGAATATGCCTTTTTTGGCAACAAAAAAGCGGTTATCACTCGGATCAATACCAGCGAATACAGCAGGAGCACCATCCCATTTAACACTTACGTTTCCTTTCTTAACACCCGACAACATATCTCGCATAGCAATTAATGCAAAAATAGCTTCTCTTGTACCTTTTACTCCACCATATAACACTTTATCTTCTATATGAGTCATATGAGTATTTTTCTGTTCTGTAATAAAAGTACGAAAGTTTCTCATGGTTTGGATGCCTTTATTGTTATTAACACTATACTTATTTATATAAAAAAAAGAGCCAGTAAAACTGGCTCTAAGTTTAAAAAAGAAAGAAAACATCGACTTTAACTATCACACTATAGCACATTAAGAATCACTTGTCAACCCCTAATTTTATAAATGTGCACCTATTGTTAATTCTTGCGGACTTGCAATAAATTTAAATTCTGGCTTTGCTTCAAACCTTAATTCTGGATTGCAGCCTGCAAGAAATAGTGTTAGTAGAATTGTAACAAAAACTTTTATTTCCATTTTTCTAATTCCTTCTGTTTAATATCTTCATGGACTTTACTTAGTTCTTTGTACTTTTTTTCAAAAGGTTGGCGCCAAATTTTAACGTCTGCCTTTGAGCCGTAAGTCAAAGAGATAGCATCATCAATAAATCTCAAGATTTCAATTCTCGCTGGATTTTCCATCTTTTTGAATTCGGTCTTGCTGATACTTCGCGTAACAGCAAGAGCCATATTATATCCAATTACAATATCAAGCATATCGAATTCCTAAAGGAAACTTACGGCGCCAGTGCCGTCTTGTATTTTCGCGGGTTACTTGCTTGAATTGAGTATTAATTCCATGATAGCGATAACCACCTTTCATACGCATAGTGGTTTCTTCAATGGGTTCTTCAGTTTCGGTTTCGTCTAAGGATTTATCCTCAGAAATAGTATCATACATATCTCCAAGAATTTCATCATACTTATTTTCTTGAACGGCTTGAACTTCGCCATCAATCATTCTAAGTGTATTTTCTTCTTCCATAACATATCTCCTTTTAGAATCATATAATAACACAAAATTTAATTTTTGTCAACATTTTTTTGTATATCTTGATATAGCATTTGTGATCTTTCACTTACAAAGAGTGATGTATATCCATTACCATTCGGTTGAAACTCGCCTTCAATCAATTTACCGGCGCCCTTTGAGTTCTTGGCTTGTTCAAGTTTCTTCGCTTTTTCTCTATCGTAAGGCATTTTATACAAGCGGTGACCTCTCTCCGACGTATGCATCCATAGTAGAATAGTGTTACCTTTATCAGTTATTTCGTGATGAACATAATTGAATTTACCATTTGGTTCATCATTGATCGGTGCTCCAGCCAATAGTATAAGTTGATATGACATGAATATAAAGAACGCGAGTTGAGTTGGAAGTGCAATAAGTTTGAGTATAAATGATGCATTTGAATAGTATATAAGGCTTGCTGTGTATATACAAGTAATCGCAATTATAATTATAAAAAGTGTTATCATCATTCTACTCCATTACCATTCCTGAATGTTCTACTGCCGTCTTTTTTCGGACGAATTTTTATATCTATTTGGTCATTCATATCATAGATATTACCATCTTCATCCACCATAAAAGAGAATACTGAAACTTCTTCTTTAAGTCTAACTTTTACAGTACGACTCATATCAAGCGAAATTGGATTCATATCCATAATATCAATCGTTACTGGTGTGGGATATTCCTCATTTTCATTACTCACTGACGTACTGTAATTATGAACAGTCACAATGTACTCACCAGGAACAATCGCATTAATTGAAAGTGTCTCAAGATTTCTTTGAATTAATATCGTATCGCCATTTAATTGAATTAAATCATTTGTATCTCCAAGATCATCACGCTCAAGTACCATGTATCTACCATCCTTTGATGGAAAGCCAACAATGGTATCATCTGGACCCTTTACCCATAAGTCAATATCAATTGCGGATTCATCGTCCCATGAAGATGTAATGATAAACTCTGATCTAGGATCAATCTTACCTTCTTCGGCAATAGGATTGATAAGCAAAAACGCAATCAATAAAAGTGATGTAAACCCAATTAATAAATTAAAAAGAAGATCAGTAAACGCTAAATTATTACTATACTTTCTCATCTGATGATTCCAACATAACTAACTGAAACTTAATTACAATAGAAGAAACTAAACCAGCAAGTGTTGTCATCAATGCAATGCCCATACCAGAAGCTAGAGTGCCTATTACAGCTTTCATTGCAGCCGCGCTGGTGGTATCAACATTCGTGAATGTAGTAGTTAAAACTAATAAGAATCCTATCAATGTTCCTACCATACCAATAGACATTACAACATCAGACGAAAACCACAAAAAGTCTGTGTTTCTATGATTTTCATATGTAAACTGTTGTCGCCAACTCTCAATACCAATTTTTAGAGTGGTAAGAATAAAAATAAATCCAATTAAAAAAGTAATGCGTGAAACATCATTTTCATATACAAAATCAAATAATGAATACTGATATTGCATAAAAGTACCAAATAAACCCAGCAAGACAATACTTGTCCACCATTTCCAAAATGCCATCATATTTTTCCTTATGATTATACTTTACTATATATCATTATAATAAAAACTATATTATAATAAGCAAATTCCCGCTTATATAAATACTTTTATGACCAATTATAAGGAGTCAAAAAATATGGAAATACTAAATACAGTAAAATCTTGGGCAGCGTCTTTAGCTGAAGTTGGCGTAAGTATCGCCGCACTAATGATCGTATTGGAAGTTCTAGGAATCGGTATGATTCCATTTATCCCAGCAACATCTGTTGTTGCTAATGTATCCGCAATGCTGGCAACACTTGGTGCACAAGGCATTATGGGACTAGTTGCAATTTGGATTCTCTGGAATATCTGGGAACGGCGTTAAATTTAATTTAATTAAGAGTGTGATGGGGGGCATTTAAGCCCCCCATTTTTTTAAAATTTAGATAACCACGCTGCAATCGGATAGCAAAATGGTAATAGCGCAATTGCCATAAGAATATTAACTCCTGTATGTGCAAGGGCTATTCTTAATGTATCTTCTTTTGGCATACCATCACTCACTAGTATACCCGCTAGCCAAATTGTTCCTGTTGTGCCAATATTAGCTCCAAGTACACACGCGATAGCTGCGGGTAATGGAACTGCACCAGACGCAACCAGTGCAATTATTGCTGTTGTTGATAACGAAGATGATTGCCATAACAATGTCATGACAATTCCACCTAAAAACATATACATTGGGTTATGTGTAAAGAAAGATAGATGGTCTATATTGCCCATAGATTTCATACCGCCAGAAAACATCTTCAGTCCGATATAAAATACTACTAGACCTATTAAAGTAGTAATAACTGGATTACCTAATTCCATTTTATTAACCTTTTTTGTGAGTTTTTTAAGTTCATTCATTTGATATAGACTCCGTTTATTCTATATTCAATATATATAAGTTATGAAATGTGAGAAAAGATAAACAGTATCATTGAGCAAACAAAAATCACACTTTACCGCCGAGTACTCGTCTTGTGAAAGTGTCTCTCCTTGAAGGTCTAGTTCTAGTGGAGTAGACCTCTCTCACTGCTTATCTTCTATCGGCAATCTCAATGCCGCACTACTTGTGATCGTGCTTTGTTTCCGTTTAGTTAGACGGTTCACTTCGTCAGAGTACAACTCCAGGACTATCTAGGTAACTAGCCTAGCGGGTCAAGTGATGGGAGAGAAATCAATCTCTCCCAAATTCTTTTATGCGGCATTAGCAAGTTCAACCGCTTTTTCTGCCGCTTTTACTTTGCGAGTTTGATTAACACCAAACCACTGGCTATGCAAGCGATTTTCAGCATTGCGCCCTTGCATATGATCTGTAACATATGTGACGCTATTCAATGCGCTCCACCATGTACCAGGAGCAAACTCTGCACCAGGTTGTGTTTCTAGAACATCATAGCAAAGTTTTGCATTGCGCGAAAGATCAGCAAGCTTGTCAACTTGTGCCTGTTCTTTGGTGCGTGAAGTATTTGGAAATACATCATTATAGAATGTAATCAAATCATCAGCGGTAACACGCTTAGAACCCAAGAATTGTGCCATTTCTTTGTATTTGGCAAATTTATCAGATGCAATGCCCAATGTTGTTTTTACATTAGATGCATTGAATACTGCGCGGTGACCAACTTTAGCTGAATTTTTCACACCTTGTTCAAGTGACATTGTGAGAGTGTTATTACAAACAACCCTAACTGGAGTGAAACGAACATCAATAGATTTCCCATACTGATGAGGATTACTGAAAAGCAAGAATGATTCAACAGTATCTTCTCCAAATACATCAAAAGATTCTTTCACTTTTGCTAGTGCCCATGTAATCTGACCACCTTTGAGAGAACCCGCAGTGTGCATTTCCATGTCACCAGCTGCAACGTATTCCGCAAAAAAGTTGAAAGCATCAGAGTTTTGACAAGGGTTCCAACCTTCACCGACGTTTGTTAGGACTTTATTGTCACTTAGACGAACCAAAGACTCTTGACCAGTCTTGATTTTCTGACCATCAATTTCGATGAATGACGGGACTTTTTGTACTTCCCAATCAAGTCCAGCTTTTTGCTGCATTTGCATTGGTGTCAGATCATTGGATACTGGAGTACCCAGTCCATGCCAAGGCGTATCTCCAGCGTAAGCCATTTGTGCTACGCCGTCTACAAATTCTACTTCATGTGCCATTTTTGAACCCTTTCAGTGATTCTTTTTTCATTTGATATGTATATTATACATTAAAAACAAGCAGTTGTCAACCACTTGTTTTCATTTTATTTAAAATTATGCAACGAGTTGTTTGAAGCCGATCATGCGGACTTCGTGGAGTGATCTGTCGCCAGATGCATCTTCAACAACGAATTGATCACCCATCATTGAACTACGCAACCCCATGCCATCTTCGCGGGTAACTAAAACATCAACGTCATCATTTGCGTCATCGCCAATTTTCTTAGACCAGCTACCCATTATGTTATTGGTCCAACGAAAGGCATATTCTAAAGCAAAATCGAAACCGCTATCGCTTGTATCATTATAAGGATAATTTACTACTGCAACGTGGACTTGGCTTTCAACATCGCCAGTGATGCGATTACGTTCGGCGTGATAAACATTGATTTTCATTTTTGAACCCTTTCAAGCGATTCTGTTTCTATAACTAAGGTAGCATATTCTACCAGCTTTGTCAACCATTATTTCCTTTAAAGTGCCCTTTGAGCCTCTTTTGAGTAGGCTGAACAACCCGGGATATGTAAATTTTCCATATCTAATTCGTGTTGAATACGATCTAGTACATCTGCGAAAGATTCCATTTTCTCTGAATAAACACCGCGGTGAGCAACACCGTCAATTGTGAGAGTGTATATGCCACCCCAGCCTTGCTCTTGGTTTTTGATGTACTCTGCAACGACTGATTTAGAGAATTTGTCAGAAACCATAACATCATGTACAACTTCATCAAAAAGAGATTCAAGATAGTTCATTTTTAGTCCTTTCAAGTGATTCTTTCTATACTAGTAAACTAGCATATCTTGAGGTGTTTGTCAACCTTTATTGTTAAACATATCCTTAAACATATCCAAAAACATCCAAATAAGTCCAACTAACGGAATAGCTAGACTGATTACTATAATCATTACCAATAATTCTAACATTATTTGTCATCCTTTGTTTCTAGGTAATGGGCGAGGGCGAGCCAGAAAGGTCCAGCTGCACATACAGCTAATCCTAGAATTACATCGCCTTGGTTAATAAACACACATCCTAGTATGAAACATACGATTGCGTAAATGAAAAGTCCTTGCATAGTGATTCGCTTTCTTTGTTGTTACACACTATTCATATCACATGTAAAAGAGTTTGTCAACCCTTTTATGCAGCCATTGTAGCTTGTTCTGCACAAACCCGTTCAAAGTTTACTTTGAAATCATTTTGGTGACTTAGACCAAAATGGTATGCACAATAACTAGCACCATAGAGATAGTCATGATCACTAAAATCTTCGGCTTGTAAAATCCAACGAATTGCATCATCTGTATCTAGATTAGGAGACAATTCTTGGATATCGTCCAAACGCTGCATGAAAGCATCTAGTGCATACGCTTGAGAATCTTCTTCATTCTGCCAAGTGCGGTCACATTCATCACAAAGAGAATCCCACTCTGCTTGCTTTTCAGCATCAGACATTTCATTCCATGTCTCAATAAAAGATAGACTTGGGCGAAAGCCATAAGCTTCTTTATAAAGATCGGAGATGATATCAGAACAAAAAGTATTAGACATAGTGTTTCCTTACATTACTAATTCTAAGACTGCAAAAACTACAATCAGATTAAAGGTGAAGCTTAGAAGATTTACTAACATGATTCGTTTCTTTCTCTTGACTATGCTTATTTGTAGCATAATCCAAGGGTAATGTCAAGAGGAAATGTATAAATAGTAGTATGAATTACATAATTTTTCTAATGAATTGTATTATATTTATAAAGTAACCAAAGAAAGAAATTTTATGATAGATCCTGTAACAGCTATTGCTGCAGCTTCCGCAGCATATAAAGGTTTAAGTGCAGTTGTTCAAGCCGGGCAAGATTTAGAAAATTGTACACACCAGCTGGGCAAATGGTTTGGCGCACTTAATGATATTAATCGTGCTGAAGAACAAAGAAAAAGACCACCACTTCACGCAAAACTGATGGGTTCAGGTTCTATAGAAGAAGAAGCATTTGCCATTTTAACTCACAAGAAAAAAATGGCAGAGCAAGAAAAAGAAATCATGTTTATGTTGAATATGAGATTCGGTCCTAATACCTGGGACGAAATGATGGAATTAAGACGTAGTATTAAAAAAGAACGTGAAGAAACCATTTATGCCGCAGAAGAATTTAAACATGCTATGATAAATGGTGCAATCATGGTTGCACTAAGTTTTGGTATTCTGACTGCAGTTTTTGGTGGAGTTTACTTAATAGGTGCTGTACAACAGCCTCCTTGGTGGTAAAATATGATAAAAGTTTTTATGTTAGTACTTTTCATCGGTATAGGTGAAAGTAGGTATAAAGTAGAAGAAACTCTTTATTTTGATTCTGTTGTACAATGTAATGCAACTGCCCAAGAACTTTCAAAAAGATGGGGTTATTGGTCAGCAAAAGATCAAGCTACAGTATATTGTATTCCTGCTAGTGTTCCCGAAGGAACACCTGTCATAAGATCATATGTTGAACCTTCATATTATCCTAGACCTCCAGCACCAGCAAATGGAATGATGGCATTTAGCGATTAGCAAGTGGATTATCAAGTGCTTTTGTTAGTTTAGCATTGAGTCTTTCTTCAAGAGAACTTAATTCTCGTTTGACATAACCTTCCAAACCAGATATCTTATCATTAAAACGATTGTTGGCATCGTCAATCATTTGACGTACATCTGATTTAAGCCTGTCTTGTTCTGTTTCGCCTTCATCCATTAATGCTCTTACATCATCATTAAGTTTTTCTGAAATAGACCTCATTTCATCTTCTGCTTTGGTAACTTCGATTTCAATACGATCAAGATGTTTTTCCATGCGAACCATTTCGTCTTTTAAATCATGCTTCGCATCTCTGAGATAATCCGTGTTTTCTGTGATACGATCACGAACACCAGCAAACTCACCCTTAAATAATTCTAATTCTTCTGATACAAAATCCATATGCCTCTCAACAGTCACTTGATGCTCTTGCTGTATTGCAATTTGTTTATCAAATTCTGATAAATCTGGCGCAACATAACTTTGTATTTGCTCTTTCATATCTTGGTAATCTTTATAGAATTCAAATCCACCCCAAAGACCACCGCCTATTGTACCTAATAATGGTATAATCAAAAGCAATTTTGAACCGCTTGCCTTGACTCCACCATACTCTATCTCTGCCATTTGTTCATTCCTTAAAATTGAAATTCTTTTCCAAACACAATTCCTAATTTTTTACCCTCAAATCCGGGTCCAATAAAATAGTCATTATATTTCAATCTAAGAAATGGTATTATGGGCTGAGAATATCCAGACACTAATCCACCTTCTAGTTTCAAGTCACCTTTTAAATCAACATCGCGTGATGTATAAAGACTTATATTTTCTTCGCTATTGTAAAATGCTCCTATCGTGTATTCGTTATATTTATATTTAACGGTTGGGTGTATTCCGTTATATTGATTTGACATTCCCATATGTATTGTAAATGCCAACCCAAAAAATATTGTATCCAATTAATTACTGCCTTAAACTTGGATATTGTAAATCCTCCATTATTCCAAATGTCGGGTCATTCACAAACCATCTTGAAAATGCATGATCTACTGTCGGCACTGGTGGATAAAAATAAATATCTGGTACTTCCATATCTCCATAATCAAAATCTGGCACAAATGCAATTAGTGCTGCTAATTGCGCTTGTACTGCCACTTGTTCTTCTAAAGTTGATGCTTCTTCAACTTTTTTAGTAAGACTGTTTACTTTATCTGCAATCAATCTTCTTATCTTTTCTTTCCTAGAATTCTTTTTTTCTGCTTCTGTCGGTTCTCCTTTTTCTTCTTTTTTCTCAGGTCTAATAGCATCTTTCTCAGATTCAACGGTTTCGTTGCTATTTTCGCTTTCATCTACTTTTTTATCCTTTCCATCACCATCTTCAGAGCCAGTATCTTTCCCAGCGTCTTTTTCTTTTCCACCATCGTCCTTGGACTCGCTTTGTTCATCATTGGATGTTTCTTCACTTTTTCCATCAGTTTCGGATTTAGGTTCGTTGTTTTTCTCTGGCTGGGGTTTCTCGGTTTCTTGGGTTGTGGTATCTCCACTGGTGTTTCCAGAATTTCCTCTTTCTTCAGAGGTTTCTCCTGATTCTGGTTCAACAACTTTTGTTTCAACGATCGGTTCATTTAATTCTGCCTCTATTGCTGCAAGTTCTATCTCAATAGATTGAGTGGTAATTTCTTCTACTGGTTCTATTTGAGAAACTATATCAATTTGTGGTACAACAATTTCTTCAGTTACATTGATTTCTGGCATAATAATTTCTGGTATAGTTTCGGTTATCGTTATATTTGGATTAATAATTTCTGCAACAGGATCAGTTACCACAATTTCTTCCATGACAGTAGGTACAGAGTAGTTAGGACAACCAATATCATATTGCGGATCAAGATCACATTGTTGATTGAAATATGCTGTTTGATAATTTGGACATTGAACACTATACAATGGATTAATCTTACATTGTTGGTCTTGATATGCTGTCGTATAATTTGGACAACCGATATCATATAAAGAGTCTGCAATACATGATTGATTGTAAAGGTGTGTTGCATATGCTTCAGCGTAACCACTACACGATGGATTATACAGAGTATCTAAATCACATGGATTATTGCGATATGTAAACCACATTTCACCATCTCTTGCAACAGGACCATAGTATCCATCCCACTGTCCATTATCTTGTGCATTAGCAACAAAACTAATATTTCCTAATTGATTTGGAGTGTATATTGTTCCAGTACCAGTGATATGATTAAAAAGTTCTATATGATCTTCAGTTATTTGCCAAACAGCACCTTCACCATCTGTGGTTTCATTTGTACTATGCGAATTTGATTCACTCCAATGATACCAAGTATCATAATCGTAAGTTTTTGTTTCTATAATAGTCCCATTACTATCAGTAATTTCTATCACAATATTAAGAGCATCAAACTGATCTGCATATTCTCCAGTGGGTTTCATATTTTCATCAAGTCTATTCTCAATATCTGTTGAACACCATACTTGATCACCGTTTGCTTTTGTTATATTGAAACAACCATTAATCCATTTCCAACGATAATGAATTTTATCTAAACTTATGCCTGTACCAGCATTTGATAATACTTCATTTATTGCCATAGTCATCGCAAACGTATCAGAACATGCTCCCCATTGCAAAGTTGGTGAACCACTCCATGCTTCACTACTACTAGTCAATAAATTCAAATGAGATGAACCACCTACACACGTACCATTAGTTATTGTACCGTCACTTAAATCTGCAATTTCTGGTATAGTGGTAGTTACTCCGCTGTCAATTGTTATACTTTCTGTTGTAGCGTTACTTGGCAGCGACCAACAGAAGTACAAACAACAAAGCACCACCAACAACTGATCTACCAGTTTCCCATTGCCTTTTTTGAACATCTGCCTTCGTCTCCGGTTTAAACTCTATAGGAATCTTTTTCTTACCACTCCAAGTTTTCCATGCTTCTTTCGCCTCTTCGCCAATTTTACCTTCATATGGACAAGGTGTTCCTGCCATACCCATAGCATCAAATACTCTTTTATCTTGACACATTACAGAAACAGCCGCAACTTTCATACCCATATCATAAAGTGTTTTTGAAATTTTAAGCCTTTCACAGTTTTGATCTGTTACAGTTTCACCAGTAGAAATGCCAAGTATTTGAGTTTGAACAGCACCAGAAATACCAACCGTACATAAGTCTTGAGAACTTCCTCCCGCACTAGGAGAAATTGCTGAAGGTGGTGGCGATATTACAATTGTTTGTCCTTGCGAATCAACTTTACTTTTACTGTCGGTTGTAGTTTCTACTACTGTCTGAGCATATAGAGCAATAGGGTTTGATGCACACGCGGTAACTAATAAAAACAATAATATCAATAATTTCTTACTCATAATTTAACTCCTGTCTGTCGCTACTATTTATATAAAAAAAGAGGGGCAAAAATGCCCCTGTTACTTTGTAGCGTAAATTTTAGATAATTACTTTGTAGCGTAAATTTTAAAATACGACTTTTCTGTTGCTAGGTAAGTCGCCAACCCCCTTAATTAGGCAGCGAGTGCGTAACCAGATGGTGCAAAATTATTGTTTGCATTTAGTAGTTTCTTCGCGTTAACCCAGCTTAGATCGGGATAGTCTCCATGTTTCCGTCCACATCTGTCGATCCTATTTCAGCCCCGTCAAATGTACATTAGAGTCACTGTCAAATGTACATTTGGTGGAGCTGCGCGGTACTGCCCCGCGGTCCAGTATATGTCAAGTTAATATCATCAACTACATAGTATATATAATACTACATTTTAGTTTAAAAGTCAACAGTCATTATAGCATTATATAGTTAGTGTGTCAATAGAGAAACAGTTTTTATTGAACTAATACTTTTAAAAGATTACCTGATCCAGTTCCATAAGCACCAGCAGTCAATCCATCTCCACTTAATCGAACATCTATTCCCATTTGCGTGGATGCTGGACCTGTATAGGTGCCTTCTAAAGTCCAAGTTGATCCGGATCGTCTAAAAAATTGTACTATACCATTTGATGATGCACCACCACCAATTTGTCCAAATGCAGCAACATTTCCATCATTACTTAAATGTGGACGAATTTCAGTTGTTTGGTTGAGAGTAAGAGTTGCTTGTAAGGAGTTAGTAACCCAATTATCTGTTGTTACATAAATTTTATTACCATATGCAAATGTGTTCCCATCGCCAGAAATAGCACCACGTAGTCCTGTCCCAGAATTATAAATTGCAGCTCTGGTCGTCCAAGTTGATCCAGTGCGAGTTGCGATAGTATGTTCTCCTGCCCGAGCCTGATATTGATATGCACTATGAATTACATTACCGTCAAAACTTATTCCAGAGTTAAAATAGGAAAAGGTATTATCACCGCCCATTTGTGCATTATCAACAAAACTATGAGGTCCAAATTTTGCCTCATATGCCCAATTGGTACCAGTTCTTTTATAAACTATAATTGCCCCTGCTCTGTTTCCATAAGTACTACTTTGGTGATCTACTACCATAACTGTTGAACCATCACCAGAAATAGCTGCTCTCATCGCATAATTGGTATGTGATGTAATACTTGCATTAAATTGTTGAGTCCATGAAGAACCATTGTAATACCATATTTGGAGATATTGATTATTTTCGTGCATAGCAGCCACATATAATCCATTTGCGCTTATAGTTGCTTTATTTGCACCATATTCAGTGGATGTGATTGTTGTTGTCAATGAGTGATTTGTCCCAGAATTTGCACGATCATATATCCTAAAGTCATAAGCAGTAGGAAATCCTCCAATACACATTCTATTACCATTAGTACTAAAACTAAAAGTAGTCCAAGTATTTGTCATTGTGGTCAATTCCAAAGCGGTAGTTGGTGTTGCCCAACTTGCAAATGCCAATGTAAATGCAGATGGATAACTAACTGCCGAATTTACACCATCTGTAACAGAAAATGTAAGACTAAATGTTCCAGCATCTGCTTCTGTACTTGATGGTGTAATAGCAAATACGTTATCTGCTTGAGCTACTGTTGCTGTTGATCCAAGAGAGCCTGTTGTGACTGCATAACTCCAAGTCAAAGCCAATCCTTCTGGATCTGTAGCAACGGCAGTAATAGTCGTAGCTGTTCCATCAGTTGCTAAATTATATGTTGAATTTACACCAGTAATAGAAGAAGGTGAAGCATTCGTTACTTCAGCGACTAGGTACCAACCAACACCATTCCAAACATACAATTTATTTGTAGCTTTAACAAATGCAGTATTTCCTTTGCTAGTAGAAGTTGCAGGTAAAGCCGCAAGAGTTTCGTAAACTCTCATGTTAGATTTTTGTGCTCCAGCAGCTTCTGAGGCGGGTAAAGGTGCGGCCACAAATGTCGGAATCATATTTGCATATCGGGTTTCAGAATACTTACCCATAATTTATCCCTCTAATTCCGCTGTCGGTGGTGTAAAGTTTGCAGTATATCTTGCAAGACCGCGAGTGAATCTAAAATCTTGTATATTGCCAAACATTAGATAACCAGTGGCATATTTACCACCAATGACACCTTTTGGAGTCGTATACACAGTTGTATCCGCAGCACTAAGGGCTGTAATCTCGGTTCCGTCCTCGTAGATTTTTATAGTACCATTATAACGAACATACGCAAGATGATACCACTGCCCAACAGTTGTTTGGCCTGCACCGGCAGAAATATACCCACCAGCGCCACTATACATTTGATATCTTCCACCAGATGTACGTCTTGAGATAGCAAAAGTGGGAATACTGTTGCCATGTGCATTTCCTAAAATTTGCGGAGCGACTTGAAAAAGACCGCCCCAATAATCAGAAGAAAACCTATGCCATAATTCTACAGTAAAATCTTCGTTTGCTCCAATATCACCGCCAGGAATATCAAATGTTAAATAATCACCTGTACCATCAAATGCAATTGATTTAGTTCCAGCAAATTTTACTTGAGTTGTATCTGTCGCCGGATTACCAACAAAACTTACTCGACTTGATTGGGACAAATCTTCAGCGGAAGGTTCTGGATTGAGTAAGAATTTTGTGTTTGTAACAGCGGTAAGTGATGCAGTTGGTGGTGTGAAGTTAGAGGTGTATGCTGCTGTTCCATTTAATATTCTAATATCAGACATATAACCAGTAAGAGCATAATTACCACTAAATTGTGAACCAAATCTTGGTCCACCCGTGCCGACTAATTGAGATAAAGAGTTTGTAAAAGTAGAACCTTCTTGTATACCGTTTACAAATAATTTTACATCATTACCCGATCTTGTGAGCGCAACATGACTCCATGCATTATCTAAAATAGGAGAACTTGTTATTCTAGTACCACTTTGATGATGATATATTATTACATTGTTGCTATACTGGTTATCAAGAAAAAGCAGTGTATAGGTTCCGTTTCCGCTAGATCCACGAAAATCTACTAACTCAGCTTCTGTAGCTGTCCGAGTTAATGGATATAACCAAAATTCTACTGTAAAATCGTTAGTGCCAAATGCAAAGTCTGATTCACCGTTAAAATAAATTCCATCACCTACTCCGCCAAAATATACAGACGCACCGTGATCTGCTTCTGAATATTCTCTATTATCAAATACAGATTTTGGTTTTAAAGACGTATCACCATTAACAGCGATTGCATGATTTGATGCAGATTGATCTTTAAAATAAGGTAAATTGCCAAGTAAGAATTTTGTGTTTGTAATTGCAGTAAGTGATGCAGTTGGAGGCGTAAACGCAGAAGTATAAACCTCAGTTCCTTTTATTACTCTAAGATTACTCATATAACCTGTAAAATAAGATGAAGTGTTATTACCTATTATCATAGTTGAAGATGCTGAACTTTGAGGGGTTCCTGATACTGTATGTGTTTTTACATTCACCCCGTCTAAATATAAATTTATTTCATTATCAGAATCATCATGACACATTGTAATATGATGCCAAGTATTAAGTGATAATGTTGATGTAGAAACACAAGTTGCTATTGCACTACCATTCCAATAGTAAAATAATAAAGTACCGTTTGATATTGCACCAAATGACCAATAATCGGTGGTACTGCCTACATCACCATGTTTTAGTACATGTGGGCGTCCCTCACTACTTTCTGTGAAACTTGTGTAATAAACCCAAGCCTCTATTGTGAAATCGTCATTCCACCATTCTGCGGTTGATGTACTATGTGGAAATGTTAAATAATCACCAGTACCATCAAAATACGCAGAATATCCACCATGACGATGTGGACTAAATGTTGATGTTGTTGAATTACCAGCAACAGTTATTGTATTATTTGAAGCAGAGGCGTCATCAAAAGTTTGGTTTGATCCAGTGTTAGTTGCTTTAACTGACAATGCAGTGTATCTTGTATTTGTAATAGAAAATTGCAATGAAAATGAAGGGATGGTCGAAACCGCGCCATTGATTCCATCGGTTGCCGAAATGGTCAATGTAAACGAACCAGCATTTGCGGCGTCTGTACTTGGCGTCACTGTAAATACATTATCAACCTGTGACACGGTTGCAATACTACCAAGTCCAGAAGCAGTATATGACCAAGTAAGAGCAAAACCTTCTGGGTCTGTTGATACA
>Ga0257114_1001289_pt1 | contig 18132 bp, 16 predicted proteins | sample SI112_10mmetaG_FD_190149 | JGI IMG/M metagenome (GOLD analysis project Ga0257114, IMG submission 190149) | Marine microbial communities from Saanich Inlet, British Columbia, Canada - SI112_10m | ecosystem: Environmental > Aquatic > Marine > Inlet | place: Canada: British Columbia | collected...
GAAAGGTCTTTCAGAGCTTCTTCAACATCACTGATCAAGTCCTTAACCAACTGCTTGTTGATTGCAGGCTTATCTTCATGCGTATCACTACCTGCCATTCGCTGTCTGGCACCACCAATAGTAAAGCCCTGCTCGTAGAGGAGTTCCCGAATCTGACGAATTAACATCACATCCTGGCGCTGGTAATAACGACGATTACCCCGGCGTTTTACCGGCTTTAATTGAGTGAATTCCTGCTCCCAGTAACGCAGAACATGAGGCTTAACATCACAGAGGTCGCTTACTTCACCGATGGTGAAATAGCGCTTGGCCGGAATTTCAGGCAATTCAGCGTTATGGCTTGGTTCCAGCATAATTCTCAACCCTTGATTTAAGTTTCTGTCCCGGTCTGAATGTCACAACCCGGCGAGCCTGGATAGGAATCTCTTCTCCGGTTTTAGGGTTTCTACCTGGACGCTGACGCTTGTCACGCAGGTCAAAATTACCAAAACCAGACAATTTAACCTGTTCATTGCCTTCCAGAGAGAGCCTGATTTCTTCAAAGAATTGCTCAACAAGCTCTTTAGCTTCTCGTTTGTTCAGTCCCATCTCATCGAACAGACGTTCAGCCATTTCTGCTTTTGTCAGTGCGCCTCCGGACATAGTTCCCTACCTTTTCTAATAACCTGGGGCAAAAACCCCATTTCTCAATATTTATTGATAATGCCGTGTGAAGCCTTAATTGCCAGTTGCTCGTGCGGCTAAATCTGGCGGTAAGCCACACTGATTTACCCGGTATGGCCAAATAAAAAGTCTTCGATTCCCTGAATCACATCCTTAATTCCGCATTAAATTGTGCTTCTAGGACCTTGATACAGTTATCAATTATTGAATTTATTTCCTCATCAGTAAGAGTGCGGGAAGGATGCTGGAAGGTCAAGCCCAAAGCAAGACTTTTTTTAGTTTTTTGAATGTTTTGGCCCTGATATACATCAAAAATAAGCATCTCTTTAAGCAATTCACCCGCTTCCTGCTTGATCCGCTCTTCAATAACACCGGCTTCCTGGTTTGAATCAACGACTATCGCCAGGTCTCTTCGCACAGAAGGGTAACGGGATAACTCGTGATAAACGGGTAGTTTCGCCGCTTCAAGGGATTGCAGATCAAGCTCCATTAAATAAATTTTTCCTGAAATATCAATCTTTTGCTGCACATTAGCGGCTAATGCACCGATCCAGCCGATTGTGACACCTGCCCTAATAATTCGTGCTGACTGCCCTTTTTGCAATGCCGGATGAACATCTGCAACAAAGGAATAAGTGCCTGACTGCAAACTTAAGGCTAATATTGATTCGACATCACCCTTTATATCAAAGAAATCTACATTCTCAGCCTGTCTGGACCACTGCTCAGGAATCTGACTCCCCCACACCAATGATGCTACTTTAGGTTTCTGCTCTATCTCACTGTTTTTATTATTAAATACAAGGCCAGATTCGAAAATTCTTACACGCGACTGCTGCCGTCGATAATTATGCTGCAGAGTTGCCAGCAAGCCTGACCACAGGCTGGTACGCATGACAGACATGTCCTGGGATATTGGGTTCGCCAAAGGAAGCAGATCTGCTTCAGATGCCCCCAGCAATGTTTCAAGCTTGCTATCTACAAAGCTGTAGGTAATAACTTCCTGATAACCCAAAGCAGTCAGACGCTCACGAATAACTGGCAGCCCTACTTTCGCTTCTTGCTGAGGCTTCAAACTAAAGCGACTCATAGGTTCTGTGACCGGCAAATTGTCGTAGCCATAAATACGGGCCAGCTCTTCAACCAGGTCTTCCTCAATGGCAATATCAAAGCGCCAGGAAGGTACGCTAAAAGTCCAGCTCTCAGCATCTTTCTCAATAATCCCAAGCCCCAAGCCCGTCAATATCGTCTCAACCCGCTCAGCATCCAGAGTAATGCCCAGCATGCGGGTAATCCGCGTTACGCGAAGGCTCACTGCCTTGACTGCCGGTAAAGCCTCTACCGCCTCGATGACTGGACCAGCATCACCGCCGACAATATCCAGCAGCAACCGGGTTGCTCTTTCCATGGCAATACGAGGCAAATTAAAGTCCACGCCCCGTTCAAAGCGGTGCGCCGCATCAGTCTGCAAGCCGTAGAAGCGCGCTTTTCCTGCTATAGACAGAGGGTTGAAGAAAGCACTTTCCAGAAAAATATGCTTGGTATATGCCTGCACAGAGCTGTCCAGACCGCCCATAATTCCCGCGACGGCCAAGCTCTTGCTTTCATCAGCAATGACCAGGGTTTCCGGGCTGAGTTCGACCTCCTTACCATCCAGCAAGGTTAATTTTTCACCTTTATTCGCCAACCTTACCCTGATGCCGTCTTCAAGCTTGTCGAAATCAAAGGCGTGCATGGGCTGACCAAGCTCCATTAATACATAATTGGTCACATCGACAACTGGATCTATACATTTAAGACCACTGCGGCGTAATTTTTCCTGCAGCCACAAAGGGGATTCAGCATTTTGGTCGATATTTCGAATAATCCGTCCCAAATATCTCGGGCAGTTTTCAACACTATCCAGACTGATCGGAAAGGTTTCATTATTAGTGGCGGGGACGTCTTTTATCTCAAGAGGGCTTACGGAGATATTATTGAATACACCAACTTCCCTGGCGATGCCCGCAATACTCAGGCAGTCTCCACGGTTTGGAGTGAGATCAACTTCGATTAAATGATCATCCAGAGATAAATAGTCACGAATATTGAGCCCTGGTTGCGCTTCATCAGATAGAACCATAATACCTTCTGAAGATTCAGCAAGACCCAGCTCCTCTGCAGAGCAGATCATCCCGAAAGACTCAACGCCGCGCAGCCTGGCTTTTTTAATCTTGAAATCTTTTCCCAGGATTGCGCCTACTTCTGCATAAGCAACCTTTTGTCCGGACGCCACATTAGCTGCCCCACAAACAACCTGGATAACTTCCTTGCCATTACTTAGCTGGCAGACGCGTAATTTATCAGCATCAGGATGCGCTGCTACACTCTGCACTTCTGCGATTATGACGCCACTGAAGTCTGCGGCGGCACTGGAGACACTGTCCACTTCCAGCCCACCCATTGTTAATTGAGCGACCAGAGTGTCGGTATCTATGTCAGGGTCAACCCACTCCCTTAGCCATTTTTCACTGAATTGCATATCGCTCAGCCCTCATTGAACTGGCGTAAAAAGCGCAGGTCATTATCGAACATCAGGCGTAAATCGTTAATTTGATAACGCAGCATTGCGAGTCGATCAACACCCATGCCAAACGCAAAGCCTGTAAATTTTTCAGGATCAATATTTGATGATCTCAATACATTAGGGTGCACCATGCCGCAGCCCCCTACTTCCAACCAGCCAGTGTTGCTGCATACCCTGCAACCTTCCCCTTTACAGGTAACACATTGCACATCCATCTCTGCCGAGGGTTCGGTAAACGGGAAATAGGAAGGACGGAACCTGACTTCCAGATCAGCCTCAAAGAATACTTGCAGAAACTCTACCAGCAAACCTTTCAGGTCAGCCATGCTGGCATGCTCATCAACAAGCATACCTTCTACCTGATGAAACATCGGAGTATGAGTAAGATCAGAATCGCAACGATATACGCGGCCCGGGCAAATGAAGCGAAATGGTGCTTCACCATTTTCCATCACTCTTACCTGGACAGTAGAAGTATGGGTGCGCAGTAACAAGCCACTATCAAAATAAAAGGTGTCATGCATTGCTCTTGCCGGATGGTGGGCAGGAATATTCAGCGCTTCGAAATTATGATAATCATCTTCAATTTCTGGCCCTTCTACGACATCAAAGCCAGCTGAAGTAAAAATAGTTTCTATGCGCTGAAGAGTACGAGTAACCGGATGCACTCCCCCTGCACTTTGACGTCTGCCAGGAAGGGTAACATCAACGGCTTCAGCCAACTGCTGACTTGCAGTAGCTTCTGAGCTGAGAGTTGCCTTACGTGCATCAAGCGCTTCCTGCACCTGGACTTTGGCTGCATTAATCGCAGCTCCGGCACTGGGCCGATCTTCCGGCTGCAATTTGCCAAGCCCTTTGAGCAAGTCAGTAAGACTGCCTTTTTTTCCCAGGTATTGCACACGTAACTGCTCAAGACCCGGTATATCCTGGGCTTGGGCAATTGTCTCGATAGCATCGCTGGTAAGCGCGTTGAGATTTTCCATGTTCGCTCTTAACCTGTAACAAGACCGGCTGCTCTCAAGAGCAGCCGAGGTCAGTATGTCAGGCTAACGCAGCCTTGGCTTGATCGACTACTGCTGAAAAAGCGGCTTTATCATTGACGGCCAAATCAGCCAGGACTCTACGATCCATTTCAATATTCGCCTTTTTCAAACCAGCAATCAGTCGGCTGTAAGACATGCCAAGTTCTCTGGACTGGGCATTGATACGCGTAATCCACAAGGCGCGGAAAACACGTTTCTTAACCCGGCGGTCACGATAGGCATATTGACCTGCTTTGGTAACAGCCTGTTTGGCAACCCGGAATACCCGGCTTCTTGCGCCGTAATATCCTTTCGCCTGTTTTAAAACTTTTTTGTGCTTGCGACGGGCTACTACCCCGCGTTTTACTCTAGCCATTTTCTTATCCTCTATTTATATAAAATATCAAACCAACCATTAATCCAGACGCAACATACGTTTTACGTTACCCATATCTGCAGGGTTAACCTGCTGGGTCCCGCGCAACTGACGTTTACGCTTGGTGGTCATTTTGGTGAGGATATGGCTTTTATAAGCGCTTTTACGCTTGATGCCGGTCCCGGTTTTCTTAAACCGTTTGGCCGCGCCACTATGTACTTTCTGCTTATTAGGCATTTTTAAAACTCCGCATTTAAAGAAGATCTCTCCAATAGGATCTCTTTACGATTAATAAAATGAAACAAGTCCCTTACCCCCGACTCATGACGGGAGAATACCGACAATTAAAGGGGTAAATTACTGCTTCTTTTTCTTTAAAGGTGTCAGGACCATAGTTAACTGCCGACCTTCCATTTTGGGTTCCTGGTCGACTGCGCCATGCTCCGAGAGATCTTCCTTGATGCGTAGCATCATCTCTGCACCTAACTCTTGATGGGCCATTTCGCGGCCGCGGAATCGTAATGACACCTTGGCTCTGTCCCCATCGTTTAGGAAACGTATCAGGTTGCGTAGTTTTACCTGATAATCTCCTTCTTCCGTCCCTGGTCTAAACTTCATTTCTTTAATATGAACTACTTTCTGCTTTTTCTTGTTAGCAGCATTTTGTTTCTTTAGCTCGAAGACATGTTTGCCGTAATCCATTATTTTGCAAACAGGTGGCTCCGCATCAGGAGAAATCAGCACCAGATCCAGCTTTGATTCTTCAGCAAAACCCTTTGCCTCATCAAGGGTCACAACACCTTGTTGAGCACCATCGGAAAGGATTAAACGCACAGGATCGCTAATAATATCGTCGTTTATCTGGGCTTTTTTACTTTTGCCGCTATCTCTCTTGATAATTCAATTCTCCGCTATGTTACGTATTTATACTTTCTAAATCAGACTGAACTGGAGCAATTACTCGTCCCAGACGGTCTACATCCTGCTGTAATAAAATCGAAAATTCATCGATAGTCATTACACCGAGGTCATTTCCGGTCCTGTCACGGACAGCAAGTGTACCCGCTTCTACTTCCTTATCACCTACAACCAGTAAGTATGGAATCTTCTGAAGCGTGTGCTCGCGGATTTTAAAGCCGATTTTTTCATTTCTCAAGTCAGCATTTAAGCGGAAGCCCTTGTTTTGCAAAGATTTCACTACTTTTTCACAATAATCGGCCTGTTTGTCCGTTATATTCAGTACAACAGCCTGTTGCGGGGACAGCCAGCTGGGAAAAGCCCCTTCATAATGTTCTATCAAAATTCCGATAAATCGCTCAAATGAACCAAAAATTGCACGATGTAGCATGACCGGAGTAGCCTTTGAATTGTTTTCAGTCACATATTCTGCGCCCAGTCTGCCCGGCATGGAAAAATCCACCTGGATTGTGCCGCATTGCATCTGCCTGCCCATGCAATCTTTCAGAGTAAATTCAATCTTGGGTCCGTAAAAGGCCCCTTCTCCCGGTTGCAGGTCCCAGGGTTTGCCGGTTTCATTCAAGGCAATTTCCAGCGCCTTTTCCGCTTCATCCCAGCTTTCATCAGAACCGACTCTTTTCTCAGGTCTGGTAGATAACTTCAGTAATACTTCTTCAAAACCAAAATCGTTGTACACCTGATTAACCAATCGGATAAATTCTGACACTTCGCTTTGAATATCTTCTTCCGCACAAAAAATGTGCGCATCATCCTGGGTAAAGCTTCGTACCCTCATCAGTCCATGCATGGCACCTGAAGGTTCATAGCGGTGACAGGCACCAAACTCTGCCAAACGCAAAGGCAAGTCTCTATAACTTTTCAGGCCCTGATTGAATATCTGAATATGGCATGGGCAATTCATTGGCTTAATTGCATACATGCGATTATCTGACTCAACGCTGAACATCTCATCGGCAAACTTATCGGCATGACCCGATTTTTCCCATAAGGAATAATCCACTAACTGGGGTGTATTAATTTCCTGATAGCCATTGTTTTTCCAGATGTCCTGCATGTAGTCCCGGATGATCTGATAAATTTCCCAGCCCTTGGGATGCCAGAACACCATGCCGGGCGCTTCTTCCTGGAAATGAAAAAGCTCCAGGCGCTTGCCCAGTTTACGATGGTCGCGGCGTTCAGCCTCTTCCAGCATGTGTAAATAGTTTTTTAAATCTTTCTTGTCATTCCAGGCTGTGCCATAAATACGCTGCAACATGGGATTATTTGAGTCACCACGCCAATAGGCTCCGGCAACTGACATCAATTTGAATGATCTGATAGCACCAGTGGCAGGAACATGTGGGCCACGGCATAAATCAACAAATTCCCCTTGTTTATAAAATGAAAGCGCTTCATCGCCTGGAATACTTTCAATAATTTCGACTTTGTATTTTTCACCCATCTCATTAAACAAAGCCACCGCATCGGCTCTGCTCATCACTGAGCGTTCCACAGGAATATTTGCTTTGCTCAGGCGCTGCATTTCTTTTTCGATGGCAGACAGATCTTCTGGCGTAAACGGCCTCTCATACGAAAAATCATAAAAAAAGCCATTTTCTATCACTGGACCGATAGTGACCTGCGCTTCAGGGAACAGATTCTGGACAGCGTTTGCCATCAGATGAGCACAGGAATGTCGGATAACATCCAGTCCATCTTCGTCCCGACCTGTAATAATGGATAAATTACTATCCGAGTCGATCAGATGACTTACATCCACCAACTCGCCATTTACTTTACCGGCAAGCGCAGCCTTGGCCAGTCCAGGACCGATTGACTCAGCAACCTGCAGGACTGTAACCGGGGCATCATATGTCTTCTGACTGTTGTCAGGTAGTGTGATGGCGACCATCTGTTACTCGAATGAATCTGGTTTACAAAGGGCTACTTTAAAGGCCTTTCTGAAAAAACAGCAAATACAAAAACCTGGGTCAATATCCCGTTATTTTTAAATCTCTGGGGATTGGTAGGCACGACCAGATTCGAACTGGTGACCTCTACCATGTCAAGGTAGCGCTCTAACCAACTGAGCTACGCGCCTAATACGATCAGGCTGAATCTTTGCGAACGGGACATCTCGAAAATTAACTGAATTTTCAAAGCTCTCCTTATTCGATTTCTATGCCATTTCCCTACTCTTTCCTAACGCCGGCAGCCTTAATTTCACTGCTATTTCGCCGCTTTTAAGCGAGCATTTAGTCCTGCCTGCGGAAAGATGGGCGATTATAGTGACAAGGGCCATAAACTACAAGGATTACAGCGATATACAGGCCCCGGTTAAGACTATGAGTTCAAGACAAAGCGTTCGTTGACTTTACTGATCTGGTCCCGGATTTTCGCGGCCTCTTCAAACTCAAGATTTCTTGCATGCTCATACATCAAATCTTCGAGTTTTTTACGTTCTTTATTTAATTCTGTCGCGCTCATTGAAGCCAGCTGAGTGTCGTAATCAGCCCCTTTTTCGGCAACATTTGCCAAATCTTTATAGGACTTCTTGGTGACACCTGGTGCATGGGATGCGCTTTCCATGATATCGGCAACCGCTTTTCGTATCCCCTCAGGAGTTATGTTGTGCTCCCGGTTAAACTCAATCTGAACCAGACGCCTGGCTTCTGTTGTGTCTATTGCACGCTGCATGGATCCCGTGACTCGGTCTGCGTATAAAATAGCTTTGCCATGCAGGTTTCTTGCGGCTCGCCCAACGGTCTGCACCAATGAGCGCTCTGAGCGCAAAAACCCTTCCTTATCAGCATCCAATACAGCAACCAGAGAAACTTCCGGAATATCCAGCCCTTCCCTGAGCAAGTTAATACCAATAAGCACATCAAATACACCCAGACGTAAATCCCGAATGATTTCCACCCGCTCCACAGTATCAATATCCGAATGCAGGTATCTGACAAGCACGCCATTTTCAGCCATATAATCTGTCAAATCTTCGGCCATACGCTTGGTAAGGACTGTGACCAGTACGCGCTCTTGTTTTTCCACGCGCTGTTTTATTTCTGACAACAAATCATCAACCTGATGCAATGCAGGTCTAACTTCAAGAACCGGATCCAGCAAGCCGGTTGGCCGAACAACCTGTCTGACCAGTTGCCCCTGTTTTTCTTCTTCATAGTTCCCTGGCGTTGCTGAGACAAAAACCAGCTGGGGTACCAGATTTTCCCACTCTTCAAAACGTAATGGTCGGTTATCCAGAGCAGAAGGCAGACGAAAACCATAATTCACCAGGTTTTCCTTGCGAGAACGATCACCTTTGTACATGGCACCTATCTGCGGTATGGCAACATGAGACTCATCCACAACGACAAAGGCATCCTGAGGCAAATAATCAAACAGCGTCGGTGGTGGTTGCCCTTCCTTTCTACCTGAAAGGTAGCGCGAATAGTTTTCAATTCCAGAGCAGTAGCCAATCTCCCTGATCATTTCAAGATCAAACTGGGTACGTTGACCAAGACGCTGGGCTTCCACCAGCCTGTTATTTTTTTCCAGATAGCTCAGCCTTTCCTGGAGCTCTTCCTTGATTTCCTCAACAGCATTCTGCAAACGATCTTTGGACGTTACATAGTGAGATTTTGGAAATACCGTTAAACGAGGCACACGCTGCAATACTTGACCTGTGAGGGGATCAAACCAGGCTAAACTTTCTATTTCGTCATCAAACAGCTCAATCCTGATGGCATTGGTTTCAGATTCTGAAGGATAAATATCTATCACATCTCCCCTGACCCGATAGGAGGAGCGGTGCAGCTCCATGTCATTGCGACTGTACTGCAATTCCGCAAGTCGACGCAGCAAGACGCGCTGGTCAAGTTTACCACCGACATTCAGGTGTAAAACCATGTTCAGGTACATGGTGGGATCACCCAGACCATAGATGGCAGACACTGTAGCGACAACAATGACGTCGCGGCGCTCCAGAAGAGACTTTGTGGCAGATAAGCGCATCTGCTCAATATGGTCGTTAATTGAGGAATCTTTTTCTATATAGGTATCAGACGCCGGCACATAAGCTTCAGGCTGGTAATAATCATAATAGGAAACGAAATATTCCACGGCGTTTTCAGGAAAGAACTCCTTATATTCCCCATATAACTGCGCTGCCAGTGTTTTATTGGGGGCCATAATCAGCGTTGGCCGCTGAGATTGCGCTATTACATTGGCAATGGTGAAGGTTTTGCCTGACCCGGTGACGCCCAGCAGGGTTTGCGCTGCCAAGCCGTCCTCCAGCCCTTCCAGTAACAGGTTAATTGCCTCTGGCTGATCGCCAGCCGGTTTAAATTTAGATTGCAGGTGAAATTTTTTATCCATGGTAAAACTATAAATCCGGCGTAAACCCGCTATTGTATGTAGAAAGCAGTGACAGGGTAAAATCTGTTTTGTCTTAAAGCTGAAAATTTATGGGAATGAGTATTGACCGTCGAGGCATTAGTAATTAGTATTCGCGTTCTCGAAAAATCCAGAGTTGCTGCCCAATAGCTCAATGGTAGAGTAGGTGACTGTTAATCACTTGGTTGTTGGTTCGAGTCCAACTTGGGCAGCCATATTTTTCCCTTCTGCATAGCAAAGATATCCTGTTTATCAGAGATACCGTCATCCTGTGTGCCCTTTTGCAAAATCTGCTAATTAATGGCTAGTTCAACTGGCTCATTGAAGTTTATTGCACTGTTTATTTTTCTAACGAGCAGCAATAGGGGTAACCAGGCTGCAATTGTCAGCAACAAGCCCCATTGAGGGCGTGTATGAGACAACCAGGCCAAGGGTAATAGCCAGAAACAATTAACACTGCACAGCAGCAAGACTACTTTACCGTGGCTTTGAAGGTGGCGAGCGAGTAATTGATAAGCATGGGTACAGTGTGCGTAATACCAGATTTCCTTTTTACCCACTCTTCTGAATAGCGTGTAAGTCGCATCAATAATAAAAGCCCCTGAAAGAATACACCAAACCCAAATATTCGTGATTCCCTGAGCCGTACTGACAAGAGCCGAAACACCTAAAATGAAGGCCAGAAAATAACTACCAGTATCCCCCATGAATATTCTTGCCGGAGAAAAGTTTAATAGTAAAAAGCCACTAACGCTTGCCGCCAGAATGAGCATCATTGTCGTTACCCCTGCACTGGTACTCGCGCTATAGCCAGGAAAAGTAAGCAGCAGAAAAGCCAGACAAATAAATAGTGTTTCAGAAGCAGCAATACCATCAATGCCGTCCATAAAATTAAATAAATTGATAAACCAGATAAAAGCCAGACTTAATAAAAGATACCCAGGCCAGCCCAGATCAAGATTGTAACTGAACACAGGAATTACTGGCACACCGAAAATGGCCAGCACTATAAACACCCCGACAAACTGGCAAATAATTCTTGGAGCAATACCTAGCTGGAAAATATCATCCGCCAGGCCCATCGCGGCAATACAAAATGATAAAAATAAAACTGCGAGGTAATTAAAGCCTGGGTCGAAATTATTGAAACTTATCAGGCAAGCCACTAAAAAAATAACAACAAAAGCTACCCCACCTGCTGTAGGGGTTGGCGCAGTGTGAGAACTCCTGTCGCTCGGGACATCCTGCCAGTGGCGGCTTTTTGAGAGACATATAATCCCCCATGTCCCCAAAAATGAGAGAACAAAAACAAGCGGTAGAAAAAAGAAATCATTCATGCAGAGAGGTTTTCTGGTTTTTCCGTTAATTAATGATTAGTTCAGAGTTAATGACTGCTAGACAACAATTATGCAAAGCAAGACTGCTGATTGTTACATAAAAAAAGGCGCCCATGGACGCCTTTTTTTTCAGTGTCCAGCAAGGCTAATCAAAACTAATCCTGTCCTGGTTATTTCGGAGAGTGACCTCCCCCAAACCTCTGACCAAAAGCAAATCTTCAACATCAGCAAAATCCCCATATTCTTCCCGGAAATTAACGATAGCCTCAGCCCTGCTCATCCCAACACCGTCAAGCACACGGGCAATAGTGTTTGCATCCGCATGGTTGATATTTACCTGTTCTACTTCCACACCAAGCGGGCTTGATGAGTCGCTATTCTCTTGACCAAAACTCGACAAGGAAACTGCCAGCAACATAGTGAAGATTACCGATGTTGTGAGATTTAAAAAACGCCTGATTTCGCAATATTTCATTGCTATGCCTCCTTTGCATTGGGGATTTTCATCCCCGTCCATTATTCCAAATTTAATCGCAGCAAAATGCTACTGGAATCAATGTAGCAGAGAATTCAATTATTGCCGTTAATTTCATCCATGATCATTCTAAGTTTTGCTGTCGGATCTTGCGCCTGTGTTACTGGCCTGCCAATGACCAGATAATTACTGCCACTTTTAATCGCTTCAGCGGGCGTCATAACCCGCTTCTGATCATCAAGACTATCCCCTGCCGGTCTTATTCCTGGCGTTACCAGGATAAAATCATCACCGATTTCCTGATGAAGAACTGCAGTTTCCCTGGCAGAACAAACCACACCATCAATGCCGCAATCAGCACTTAATCTTGCCAATGTCTTAACCTGCTCATCAGGGCTAACCGGTATATTTATCTCTCGCAGGTCCTCTTCCCCCATGCTGGTAAGGACTGTGACAGCAATAAGCAATGTATCCCCATTTTGCGGTAAGGCCTTACGTGCGGCCTCAAGCATTGCTCGGCCACCACTTGCATGCACATTAACCATCCACACCCCTAACTCAGCTGCTGCAGCCACCGCACCGGCAACAGTGTTGGGGATATCGTGGTACTTAAGATCCAGGAATACATCAAATTTCTGTGATATCAGTTCACGTACGAAATCTGGTCCAATGCGGGTAAACAGCTCCTTACCTACTTTTACACGACAAAGTGCTGGATCGAGTTTTTCTACCAAGGCGCTGGCGGCCCGTGCATCTGAAAAATCCAGTGCAACAATTACCGGTTTTTCTATCCGGCTTACAACCTGCGTATCATTTGCCATATTGTTAATACCCCTTACTGGTCATGCTATTCACCAAGAATACCTTTTACATGCTTCACTGTTCCCCAGTGTGAGCAGCTAGGGCAGAGCCAATGAAGGCTTTTTAATTCGAACCCACAATTGACGCACTGATATTGTGCTTTACTTTCTATATATTCAGCTAAAACCCGTTGAGGTAACTGCGCACCGTTTTTACTTGCAAGGTCATCTGCACCTTTCTCATTATCCGGAAATAGAGCGCCATAATTCATAGACTGCAGTAAAAGTCGTAGTGAAGGTTTTCGATTTAATTGTTCAAGAATGAATGTTCTTGCTGCCTGATCACCTTGCTCCTGTTGCAGATACTCTGCCAGGCCAAGCAAAACCGTTATATTGGTTTCTTCTTTGATACTGGCTTCAATAAACTTTTTAAGGCTCTTTTCTTTCCCTGCTTTTTGATAACACTTAACCAAAGGGTAAAAAACATCAGCTATAAAACCAGAGTCCTGTTTTTTTACCTGCAAATAACTTTTAATTGCTTGCGAATAATTTCCACAACGATCTTCAAGGTTACCCCGAAGCATACTGACTCTTACATTGTTTTTATCCATGCCCGAAGCCAGCTGCAAAAATTCTCTGGTGCGTGATAAATGTTCTTTCGCCAATGTTTCTTCTGCCAATTCACAATAAAAATGTGACGCGAGATTTTGATATTTAAGACGCTTCTTAGGAGCACAGACCCGAAGCAATTCCGTCAGCACCTTCACTCCTTCGAGCCAGTCTTTTTCAATTTGATATACATTGGCAGAATGCATCAATGCTTCTACCTTGATGCCACCTTTTTCCTGCCGGAGTTCTTCAAGCAGGTTTTCTGCGCGATCCAATAATCCTGCTGCAATATAACTTTGCACCAGATTAATCTTTATTTTGTTCATTTCAACATTGGAAAAACCATTTTGCCCAAGCAAGTCCTGATATACAGCAATGGATCGGTCTACCTTTCCTCTCCGACGCAGCAAGGTTCCCAACGCCATGTGAGTCTCCAGGGTTCCTGAATTAACTTCCAGAGCATCCATAAAAATATCAATGGCATCATCTGGCTCATCATTAAGCAAATAATTTAAACCAATGAAATAATCCTTGGCAGGCAAATTTCTATAAGGTCTTGAAGATTTGGAGGTGGAATTGAATCGGGCACGCCTACCCAGACCCCAGCCAAGGCCTAACGCTACCAGCAAAAGCAGATAGAGAAATATATCAGTCAAGCTGAATCCTTCCATAAGAAAATCAGGTGTAAACTTTATTTTCCAATTTGATGAGCAGAAGTGCCATCACTGGAACGCAATTTTTCCAACTGGGAGCGAAGCTGTCTGATTTGAACGATATATTTAAGCTGCCTGAAAATACCCAGTCCTATAACAAGGCCCAAAACACCGCCAAGTATAAATACATAAATAATCAATTTACCAACACTCATCGCAGGTAATTCAAAGCCAAGCCATAAGCTCACTTCTATAGGGTTGTTAACTGCAAAAAGAAACGCCAGCAAAACCATGCCGACAAAAACGAGGAATGTTATAAAACGTAATATACCTTTCATACAAATAAATTCTTGTAAAAAAAAACGGCAACTTCCGTTAACAAAAGCTGCCGTTTTCATAAGTCATCCAGAATTACTCTGCTTGCTGCAATTGTTCCTGCAAACTGATGTTAACCCTGTCTCTTAGCTCTTTACCGGGCTTGAAGTGAGGAACATATTTGCCACTCAACTCAACAGGTTCGCCAGTTTTAGGGTTTCTGCCAACGCGGGGCGCTCGATAATGCAGGGAAAAACTTCCAAATCCCCTGATTTCTATACGACCGCCTTCGGAAAGGACTTCAGACATATAAGAAATGATCGCCTTTACCGCCAATTCAACATCCTTAGCAGATAATTGAGTTTGCTTTGAGACTATATGATCTATCAGTTCTGATTTAGTCATGGCTCATCCTTCACTATTGTTAACAGACGGGTTGCAAGTCGTCATGCCAGTCAAACCCGGAATTATTCCTTTTCCATCTGGGACTTGAGCAAATCACCTACTGTCGTTGGAGCAGTTGATGTAACGGTTTGTTTCTTATGCTCTTCAACGGCGCCTTTTTCTTCAGCAACCTCTCTGGCCTTGATGGATAAACTTATAACACGGTTTTTCCGATCAACACTGATAACGAGCAAATCAACCTCATCACCAACAGCAATTGCATTACGCGCATCTTCGACTCTGTCACGGCTAATCTCAGAAGCTTTCAATACTCCTTCAACACCATCAGAGAGTACAACGATAGCTTCTTTGGCATCCACTTCTTTTACGGTGCCCTTAACCACACTGCCTTTTTCATTCTGTCCGGCAAAGTTGGCAAAAGGATCGTCAGAAAGCTGTTTGATACCAAGAGAGATTCTTTCGCGCTCAGGATCAACAGAAAGAATCACGGTATCGAGTTTGTCACCTTTCGTGTATTCACGAACTGCCTGCTCACCCGCTTCTTCCCAGCTGATGTCAGAGAGATGAACAAGACCGTCGATTTCTCCTTCAAGACCAATGAAAATACCGAAGTCAGTAATAGACTTGATGTTCCCTGAAATCTTGTCGCCTTTCTTGAACTTATCGCCAAACACATCCCATGGATTCTGCTGGCACTGTTTCAGGCCAAGAGAAATACGACGACGTTCCTGATCGATATCCAGAATCATCACTTCCACTTCATCACCAAGCTGTACAAGTTTGGATGGATGAATGTTCTTGTTAGTCCAGTCCATTTCGCTAACATGAATAAGGCCTTCAACGCCCTCTTCCAGCTCAGCAAAACAACCATAATCAGTAAGATTGGTTACCACAGCTTTAACGCGGGTATTTTCTGGATAACGGTTTTTAATTTCTACCCATGGATCTTCACCAAGTTGCTTCAGACCAAGAGAAACACGGTTTCTCTCACGATCGAACTTGAGAATCTTCACATCAATTTCTTCACCCACATTAACGATTTCACTTGGGTGTTTAATGCGCTTCCATGACATGTCAGTGATATGAAGAAGACCGTCAACACCGCCCAGATCTACAAAAGCACCATAATCGGTAAGGTTCTTAACAACACCTTTCGCAGTCTGACCTTCTTCAAGGTTAGCAAGCAACTCATCGCGTTCTGCCGTATTCACAGACTCAAGGACAGCACGGCGAGAAACTACTACATTATTACGCTTCTGATCGAGTTTGATCAGTTTGAATTCAAGATCCTTGAACATCAAGTGATCCACTTCACGAACAGGACGTACATCCACAAGTGAACCAGGCAGGAAGGCACGAATAGTATTCACATCTACAGTAAATCCGCCTTTAACCTTACCGTTTATAACACCGATAACAGGCTCGTCTTTCTCGAAGGCATCTTCCAGCACCATCCAGGTTTCTGCACGCTTGGCTTTCTCACGTGACAGTTTGGTTTCACCAAAACCGTCTTCAACAGCATCCAGAGCAACTTTGACTTCGTCGCCAATCTGAAGACTGAATTCGCCGTTATCGTCGAGAAATTCCTGACGGGCTATAACCCCTTCGGATTTGAGGCCTGCATGGACTGTTACCCAGTCAGAATCTACCTCAACAATGGTCCCGGTGATGATAGAACCGGGTTTCATATCTATATCTATTAAACTCTGTTCAAAGAGTTCTGCGAAGCTTTCGCTCATAATTACTTCCTGATTGATTCAGAAGACAGGGGAAAGTTGCTTGAACTGTCCAACCTGTTTCTGTTCTGCCGTACTCCAGCCGATACGGGTCAATTTATGTTTACCACTTGTGGCTTCTGCCTGGCTGGCACACAAAGCCTGTGGCCTTGTTACTGACTACCTGTTTACCCGTCGGTTTGCGATAAACGCAATCCCATGGCCAAGCTGTAGCGTCTTACCTATTTCTGATATACCGCTGACATACCGTTTACTTGCTCGTTTCCGGTAATGCCAGGCTGACTTGCGCAAGCACAGATTCCAGTACTTGTTCTATAGTCAGTGCCGTAGTATCAATCACTACAGCATCCTGGGCCGGCCTGAGCGGTGAAACTTGCCTGTTGGCATCGCGCTCATCCCGGCTTGCTATATCCTGCAAAAGGGCGCGCAGATTAACACCAACTCCCTTATTTATCAACTGCTTATATCGCCTTTGCGCTCTCTCTTCAGGACTCGCTGTAAGGTATATTTTCAGATCTGCAGAGGGAAAAACAACCGTGCCCATATCCCTGCCATCAGCGACAAGCCCTGGTGGCTGGCAAAATTTTCTTTGCCGTTCCAGTAAAACCTCTCTCAAGGGGCCAAGAGCAGCGACCTGGGATGCTTTTTCTGCGGTCTCCTCAAGTCGTACAGCATGGGAAATCTCCTTGCCATTCAGGCTGATAGAACCTTCAAATTCAGTAGAAAATTCGACCTTCATACTAGCGGCAAAATCACATATCTTATTGACTTCATTGTGAAAAATATTTAAATCCGCAATTCCGATGGCAACAATTCGATACAAGGCTCCACTATCAAGCAGATGCCAGCCCAGATGTTTTGCCACCAATTGTGCAATAGTACCTTTGCCAGTACCGCTGGGCCCATCAATGGTAACTACCGGGACATGCTGACTCATTAAATACCCTGCTTGGTTCTGTTGTTATTCTTCTGCAGATTGCAGATTGATACCGGCGTTTCGAGCAAGGTCGCTGAAGCCAGGAAATGAAGTAGCCACATTGTGGCAGTCATGGATACGAATTGGTGAGCTGGCTTTCAGAGCCGCCATGCTGAATGCCATGGCAATACGGTGATCTCCATGGCTATTCACTTCGCCCCCGCCTATTTCGCCGCCCTCGATCACAATTCCGTCTTCCCTGACACTATTTTTGACCCCTAACTCGGCTAAACCATCGGCCATTACCTGAATACGATCACTTTCCTTAACGCGAAGCTCTTGTGCTTCGCTAAGCACTGTAGTGCCCTGAGCACATGCCGCGGCAATAAACAGAGCAGGAAATTCATCAATAGCCAAAGGAACCTGGTCGACAGGAATATTAATCCCCTTTAATGGCGCATACTTAACCCGAATATCTGCAACAGGCTCGCCACCAACTTCCCGTACGTTTTCCAGCGTGATATCTGCACCCATGGCTTGCAGAATAGTAATCACCCCGGTACGAGTGGGATTGATGCCGACATGACGCAGGAGAATGTCAGAACCTTCACAAATACTCGCCCCTACCATGAAAAAAGCAGCAGAACTTATATCGGCAGGCACATCAATATGGCAAGCATTTAAGGTACCTCCGCCACTAATACTTATGCGGGCACCTTCAGTACCTACTTCATAGCCAAAACCACGCAACATACGTTCTGTGTGATCCCGGCAAGGAGCTGGTTCCATAATTTCCGAATTGCCATCTTTTGGATCGGTATACAGGGAAGCCAGTAATAAGCAGGATTTGATTTGAGCACTGGCGACAGGGAGCTCATAAATAATTGGATGTAATTTACCCGCTGATATT
>Ga0257114_1001308_pt1 | contig 17981 bp, 16 predicted proteins | sample SI112_10mmetaG_FD_190149 | JGI IMG/M metagenome (GOLD analysis project Ga0257114, IMG submission 190149) | Marine microbial communities from Saanich Inlet, British Columbia, Canada - SI112_10m | ecosystem: Environmental > Aquatic > Marine > Inlet | place: Canada: British Columbia | collected...
AACATATAAGTCACCAACTCCAGCAAGACCTGAAATTGTATCATCATTACCTTTGAAGTATTTTATTAGATACTTCATTTCAAGAATTGATTTTTGAAATAAATTTGATGAAGAATTTAAGCTTTGTCCAGCCCCTATAATCATTGCATAAATATTTTTTATTGCGGAACAAACCTCGATACCTACTACATCTTTAGAATATTCTGCTAAATAATATCTTGTAGAAATTTGTTTTCCTATTAATTTTGCAATTTTGATGTCTTTATTAGCTATGACAACACTTGTTTGATTTTTCATTGCCAATTCTTTGGCTAGGCACGGTCCTTTTAGGACTGAAATATTCATTCCTTTGTAGTTTTTTTTAAGTTGTTCAGAAATTGTTAAAATTTTATTTGTTTTTTTTTCATACTTTAAACCTTTTGTAAGAACTAATATTGGTGTCTTTATTTTGAGGTTTTTTAATTGTTTGCCGATAAAATCAATGCCTGAAAGACTTAAGGCAATTACGATTAAATCAAACTTTTCTTTTAAAAGATCTTTAGAAAATTTTCTAAATTCTAGTTTTTTTGAAAGATTCATCTTAAGAGCAGAATGAAATTTTTTTTTGGATGATAAATCTTTAATAAATCTTTTACTATAAGGTTCAGTAATAATAACTTTATTGTTATTATCCAAACACGGGACTGTGAATGCTGAACCCATAGCACCACCACCAATGACAATAATTTTTTTCATACAAGGTTATTTTTTTATATCTATTTTTAACATTTTGTGAGTAAAATACAGTTATAAAATATTTATATGGAGACTAATTTATGACTAAAGTTGCAATTATTGGTGCTGGGCCTTGTGGTTTATCTGCCTTAAGATCTTTTGAACAGGCTGAAAAAAAAGGTGAAAAAATTCCTGAGATATTTTGTTTTGATAAACAAGAAGATTGGGGAGGATTATGGAATTACAGTTGGCGAACTGGCTCTGATCAATACGGCGACCCTGTTCCAAATAGTATGTATAGATATCTTTGGTCAAATGGACCTAAAGAGTGTTTAGAATTTGCTGATTATTCGTTTGATGAACATTTTGGAAAGCCTATTCCTTCTTTCCCACCTCGAGAAGTTTTATATGATTATATTTTGGGTAGAGTTAAAAAGGGAAATCTAAAAGATAAGATTAAATTTAATACCACTGTTATCAACATTTCTTATGATGGAAAAAGTTTTCAAGTTTCTTATCGGGATAAAAAAAATGATAAAGTTTCAAAAGATATATTTGATTATGTAATTGTATCAACGGGTCACTTCTCAGTTCCTTTCATTCCGGAATATCCTGGAATGAAATCATTTCCTGGAAGAATAATGCACTCTCATGATTTTAGAGATGCTGAAGAATTTAGAGGTAAAAATGTTGTTGTTTTGGGGAGCAGTTATTCTGCTGAAGATGTTGCTCTTCAGTGTCATAAATATGGGGCAAATAGTGTTACTATCGGTTATCGCCACAATCCAATGGGGTTCAAATGGCCAAAAGGAATGGTAGAAGTACATCATTTAGACAGACTTGAAGGAAACAAGGCAATTTTTAAAGATGGACACGAACAAGAAGCAGATGCAGTAATTCTTTGTACGGGATATCTTCATAGTTTCCCTTTTATATCTGAAGAACTTAAGCTCAAAACAACTAACAGATTATATCCACCTAAATTATACAAAGGTGTGGTTTGGCAAAATAATCACAAGTTAATGTATCTGGGTATGCAAGATCAATTTCACACTTTTAATATGTTTGACTGTCAGGCTTGGTTTGCAAGAGATGTTATAATGGGTAAAATTAAAATTCCAAATGATACAGATATAGATAAAGATATAAATAAATGGGTATCAATGGAAGAAAAATTAGAAAATCCAGATCAAATGATTGATTTCCAAACTGAATATACAAAAGAACTTCATTCTTTATCTGACTATCCAAAAATTGATTTTGAATTAATTAGAAAACATTTTAAAGAATGGGAGCATCACAAAGTTGAAGATATTATGACTTATAGGAATAAATCTTTTTCTTCTCCTGTAACAGGTTCCATTGGTCCAGTACACCACACGCCATGGGAAGCTGCAATGGATGATTCTTTAAAAGCTTTTTTGGATCAACCTAAAAAATAAGATTAAGTTTTGTACTGAATGATATTCGTAAAAAATCTTAAATCAGTTTCTAGTCAAGAATGGTCAACAACAGAAAAATATCCAGGTGTAAGATGGAAATTTTTAATTGATGCAGATTTTACAGGAAGCTCAGGACTTTCACTTGGTTTTGCTGAGATTGCGCCGGGGGGAGACTTGACTCTTCATTATCATTCTCCCGCTGAAATATATGTAGTTACTGATGGATCTGGAGTATTAAATAAATCTGGTGAATTAGAAGAGATTAAAAAAGGTGATGTAGTTTATATAACGGGAAATGCAAAACATGGATTGAAAAATAATGGTAAAGAAACCCTAAAATTTTATTGGATATTTCCAACGGATCGATTTTCAGAAGTTGAATATTTTAACTAGGCTATACCAAGATGTTTTTTTCTCTGCTCTACCCAAGTTCTAATTAAATGGTCAAATATAAGACCTATAAAAGCAACGCAAACACCTAGAGTTAATCCTATACCTGCACCTTTTTTGTCAGATAAAGCCTTTAGAATGTACTGTCCCAAATCTTCTGTTCCAATAAATGCTCCTATAATTACCATAAATAAAGCAAATACAATTGTTTGGTTTAATCCAAGCATCATATGAGGAAATGCCAAAGGAAATTCAATTTTAAATAATCTTTGAAATTTATTAACACCTGACATTGTAGCAGCATCATGTAAACTAGATGGAACACTTCTTAATCCTTCAATAGTATATCTAGTTGCAGGTATTGTTGCATAAACAATAACTGCTATCAATACAGATGTATCTGTAACCCCAAAAAGCATCATTACTGGAATAAGATATACAAATGATGGGAAGGTTTGAAAGATATCACAAACGCCGAGCATAAAGTTTGAAGTGTATTTATTCTGGAAGCATAAGGTACCAACGGTAAACCCAATTATACAAGAAATAATCACTCCAAATGTTGCCATATATGTAGTGACTAAAGCCCTGTCCCACCACGGACTTAACGCTATAAATAAAGTAAGTCCTCCAACAACCAATGCTGATCTAATACCACCAATTATATATCCAGCTCCAACAACTAAAACTAATGTAGCAACAGCAGGCATTCTTAAATACAAAGCTCTCATAGGTTGAAGCACCTCTACAATTAGCCAAGTATTGAAAGCTTTTATATATATAAAGAATGTATCAAAGATCCAATCAACTCCTTTGTTCCAAAAGTCTGCTGTTGATATTCCTTTGTTATGTGGAATTTCATATAAATAATTATATCCTTCCTTAAAAAAAATAGACCCTAATAAAGCAAGTATAATTCCAATCAATACTGCACCAGCAAAAAATATACTATTTTTATGTTGTTCAAAAAAAGTTAAATTACCAAAATAGTCTATTTGCTTATTTGCCCAAGCCAAAGACATTTTATCCAATAATATTGCAATTAAACTAATACACAAACCTGCTTCAAGGGCTAATCCAATGTTAAGTTGGTTTAAGGCAAGTAATAAATTAAAACCTAAACCTTTAGCACCTATAAAAGCTGAAATAACAGCCATAGAGAAACACACCATAATCACCTGGTTTACTCCTATCAAAATATCTCTTCTTGCAGTTGGAATTAATACCTGGAACATCAATTGAGAATTAGTGCATCCACTCATTCTTCCAGCTTCAGTCACTTCAGGAGGTATTCCTCTAAGTCCTAATAAAGTTAATAATATCATTGGTGGAACAGCTACAACCATAGTTATTATAACTGCTGCATGGTCTCCAACCCCAAAAAGAACAATTGCAGGCACTAACACAGCATATTGGGGCATAGTCTGCATAACTAAAAGTATTGGGTATAAAGCTTTTTCAACTCGTTTGCTTTTATATGCTGCAATACCCAGTCCTAAACCAAGAATAAAAGAAAGTGGTGCTGCTACCAATATGAAAGAAAGAGTTTGCATTGACGGTTTCCATTGACCAAAAATGGAAATATAAATCATAACTATAGCAGCAAATAAAGCTAAACCTCTACCACTCAAGTTATACCCAAGAATTACAGCGCCAGCTGTAACGATTGTCCATGGCAAACCTGGTAGTTTTGCCCATGGATTTGCTCCTATCCAATCCCAACTAGTAAATGCAACAACTGTTTTAACGCCTCCTAGTATAACTTCTCTAATTAGCTCAATTAGAAATGTCATAAACGCTGTTATGTTTCTTGTTAATTGAAGTACTAAAGGTCGAGTTTTGTATGATTGAGTATTTTCATTCCAAAACTCCATTGGCATCCATTCATTCATTAAAAAAAATAAAGAGTCATTTATCCAAATGGGCAACCATCCAAGAAGAGGTGGTAATCGCCAAAAAACATCAAATGCATAATATCTAACTTCTGCACCAAAGAGTGTATAAGCACTTTGATTTGGATCTTTAATAAATTCAGCCTGTCCTCTTATAAACTTGTAAGTTTCAGGAACATCAATTGCAAAACATAAGAAAAAAAATACAATCAATAAAAATAACCATTGAAATAACTTTGGATATTTTTTTAATAGTTCCATATATTAATCATTGTTTTTTTTTCCACCAAAAACAGTATTAATTATTTTTGAAGGTTGGACAATTCCGACTATTTGATCATTTTTATCTATCACACCAACAGATTTTTCTTGATTTAAAATCTTTTCAGCAACGTTTTCGATTATTTCATCTTTCGAAACTTTTAAATCACTTAAATTTTCATTATTAGGTTTATCCATAATATCTTCAATTTTTAATACTTTTTCTCTGGGTACTTCTTCAGTAAATTTTCTGACATACTCTGTGGCTGGTTTTAATACAATGTTAGCTGGTGTATCAAGCTGCTCAATTATTCCATCCTTCATAATTGCAATTCGATCAGCAAGCTTTAGTGCTTCATCAAAATCATGGGTAATAAACATAATTGTTTTCTGTAGTTTTTCCTGAAGTCTTAAAAATTCATCTTGCATTTCTTTTCTGATTAATGGATCCAGTGCTGAAAATGGTTCGTCTAAAAACCAAATATCAGGTTCGACAGCCAGGGACCTTGCAATACCTACTCTTTGTTGCTGACCACCAGAGAGCTCTCTAGGAAAATAATTCTCTCTTCCTTCAAGACCAACAAGTTTGACCATATCCATAGCTTTATTGATACTTTCTTGATCTTCAACACCTTTAATTTGAAGCGGAAAAGCAATATTTTCTAAAACTGTTTTATGTGGAAGTAAGGCAAAACTCTGAAACACCATGCCCATTTTATTTCTTCTTAAGTCAATTAGCTCTTTATTGTTTAATGAAAGCAAGTCTTGACCTTCTATAAAAATTTTTCCACCTGTTGCTTCTGTTAATCTCGAAATACACCTTAATAATGTTGATTTTCCAGAGCCTGATAAGCCCATCACAACTAACATTTCTCCTTTTGAGACTTCGAAGGATGCGTTGTTAACTCCTACAATACATCCATTTTCTTGAAATGTTTTTGCGTCTACATTTCCATTAGAATCTTGGAGCATTTTTTTCGCGTTAGCCCCAAAAATTTTATAAACAGATTCACATTTTATTACTGCATTACTCATAATATTTTAACAAGTTATACGATATAAAAATAAAATACACTTTATATTATTTGTTTATATTCCTTCTCCCATTTAAAAATTTTTAATAAAATAAACTCTTGTATCAATTCCCGTGCTTAGAAAATTTAAGACTTCACCACTAACAGTTACAGTTTCGTTAATACCGATGTTACTTCCGCTTACAGTGAAACCAGCAAAACATCTATTTTTTTCATTATCCCATTTAACAAATGTATCATCAATTTTATTACCATTGATTGTATATAATTTATTTGCTTTAAAATTTATTAAGTTGGCACCCATTACAGCTCGTTGAGGAATAATTTTTGTTATTTTGCATACTGTTTCATATTGTTCTTTTGACAGCTTATAATGATCGCTTCCTTCATAAAAAGTTAAAATACCTGATGGTAACGTAGAAATTATTTTACTTAGTTTATTGGCCTCTGCAATTCTAGCTTCTTCTTTTTTCATTTTTTCAACCAATTCTTCCCCTTGACCAAAAAAAATATTTAAAACAGCAAAAGATAAAATTACAATTAATGTCAAAGAAACAAGGCCAGTTAATTGCCTAACTGGTTCGGGTAATACTTCTCTTAACTTATTTAAATATACATCAATCATTGTTATTCTTCTAATTTTCCATTTTTCCAGATACCTTCTTGTTCTTTTCCATCAGACCAAGTAAACTTTCCTTTTCCATTCATAAAACCATTTGCCCATTCACCTTCGTAACTTGAACCATCTGGAAAAATTAAAATTCCTTGTCCACTCCACTCACTTTTTTTAAATTCACCTTTATAAATGTATCCATTGGGCCAAGTCTCAATCCCTTGTCCATGTTTTTTAGTGCCAACCCAGTTACCTTCATAAGTAGTTTTGTCTGTATAAGTCCATTTGCCAAAACCATCTTCACAATTACCTTCGCATCCAGTCTTACGAGCAGAAACTGAAGTTGTGATTAAAAAACTTAAGATTATAAAAAATATATATTTTTTCATTTTTTTATTTTAACTACATTTATAAAAAGAAATATCTTTTTCAAAGTTTTCACTTTTTAAATCTTTTGTAACTTCATGAACTAATTCACCAGATTTTCTATTAATTATACCTGATTCAGAGTAATTTTTATCTTTATCAAAAGCTTTAAACAAAACTATATCTTTGTTTACAACTTTTACATCAAAGTTTATATTGTTTGATAAGAATATTGACAATCCACTAATAAAAAGTTTTTCTGGTTTTTTTGATTCTATTTCAAATTTATCTAAATCATTTTCATTCAAATCTTTTGCTAAAAAAGTTTTATAATTATATTCTGAGTTCTTAAGTATTTTTTTTTCTAACTTACATACTAAACCAATTTTAATATCTTCTTGTATATCTATTTTTTGCGCAAAAGATAAATTGAAAGTTAATAAACCAAACGATATGTATAAAAAATATTTTACCATTTATTATAAAAAATTTTAATTTCGAGTATTTAACAAGTATCTAACCTAAAAAAAATCCCCCCCAACTTTGTTGGGGGAGACTTAGACTTATTATTTTTTATTACTTAGTAAAAGGTTGCCAAACTTTTTTGTTATCAGCTAACCATTTTTTAGCAGCATCTTCATGAGTCATCTTGTCTTCGTCTACTAAAGCAGCCATTGCTCCAATATGACTTGTTGAGAATGACATCTTTTTGAACACTTCTGCTGCAGCAGGATGAGTATTAGGAAAGTCTGTATTTACAGCCTTTTTTAAATAACCATCTGGAGATCCACATTTTCCATCACCACCATCTTCTGGTCTACAACCAGCAGAATAGGGAGGAAAATCTATAAATGTGAAACCTTTTCCATCTGTAAAGTTTGGAGTCCAGTTGAATATTATAGTTCCTCTTCCTTCTTTTTCAGCAGCTTTAAGTTCAGCCCAAAGTGCATCTGCACTTCCAGCAAATTTAACTGTCCAAAGATCTCCTAATCCTAAAGCATCAACTCTTTGAGGTATTAGATCTCCGTGCCAAGTTTGAGGGCCTTCTAACATTCTTCCTTTTCCACCTGAATCAGGTGTTGCAAAGTTTTTTGCACAATCTGGATTTTTTAAAGCAGTCCAATCTGGAAGACCTGGACATAAATCTTTATCTGTTACCCAGTTAGGATATCCCATATCTTCAAGAGTTCTTGCTTCGTGATCTCCCCAGTCAAGAATTCCACCTTTATCAAGTGCTGTGGTAAATGATTTACCAAAAGCAGATTCCCACACTTCATGTGCTAGAGTTACGTCACCTATACGAATTGACTCGTATACAGCTTGTGAATCTGTGTTCACATAACTTACGTTATTTCCCATACTTTCAAAAATTCCACCTATAACGTGAGCCATTACAATTTGGCTTGACCAGTTATGAGTAGCTATAACTATAGGTTGAGCGCTATCACCACCTTTTTTAGCTGTTTTGTCTCCTCCACCCATGAAGTAAACAAGAGCCGCGATAACAACAACACCAATAATTATTGGTAATGTTTTATTTTTCATTTTGTTCCCTTTCGTAATATTAGTTTTTACAGTATGTGCCTAAGTAAAATGATAGTCAACAGATAGATATTTATATAAGATAATTAAAAATTATTTAAAAATGTCACTAACTACCTTAGATATTAAAGAGCCTGGTTTAAACACATTACCACCTGGAGTTGAAAGATATGTGGTTGAGGGCGGGGGTTTGACAGGAATTCAAATTTTACCTGATGATGAAATAAAAATTATTAATAACGAAGGAAATCAATTGTGTGAAATTTCTGCATTTAACAAAGATGGTAAATCTGATCTAGCTATTTTAGGTTTAAAAGAAATTAAAGAAAATTCAGAAATAAAAAAAATTCTTTTTAAAAAAGATGAAACATCCTTACAAGCTTTGCTTCAATTAAAAAAACGAAACTTGAATATTGAGAAATCAAAATCATCTTTAATTTTTGATAAAGAAACAAAAGCTGGAGAAATCATTAAGTTAAAATCAAAAGATAAGTGCTATTGTATTTTTGCAGCACCGGGCGAAAAGATGATGGTACATGAGCAAAATCCATCAACTGAGCTAACTGTAATAGTTAAAAGGTCAGTTATTAAAAAAGATAAAGAATTTTCTTTAATTCCGGATCCTATTTATGATCCTTCTAATGAAATCAATATTGCAAGAACAACGGCAAACTCTTACCAAGTCAAAGAAGGTGATTATATTCAGGTAATCACTCCTACAGGAAGACAATGTTCTGATTTTGTGGCCTATGACACTTCTAAATTAGATAAAGGGAAAGAGAATGGGTTGGATTGGCAAACTACTAGAACTTTTATGGGACATACTTTTCCTGGACCAGGATTATTCTCAAAGTTTTATGACGTAGATCACGAGCCACTTGTTGAAGTTGTGAGAGACACGGTTGGTATTCATGATACATTTAATTTAGCATGCACATCCAAATATTACGAAGATGCTGGATATTTTGGTCACACAAATTGTTCTGACAATTTAAATGATGTAATGGAGAAATACGGTGTTCAAAAAAAAAGAGGCTGGCATGCGATCAACTTATTCTTTAATACATCTTCAGGTGGTCAAAACTCAGTATTATCAGATGAATCATTCGCTCGACCAGGTGATTATGTTATTTTTAAAGCTTTAAAAGATTTAACTTGTGGTACAACCGCTTGCCCAAGTGATATTGACAGCTGTAATGGTTGGAATCCAACCGATATTTTTGTTAGAACTTATGACAAGAAAAAAGAATTTACAAAATCTTTTGCATTTAGAATGAAAACAGACTCTGAAAAAAAACTTACAAGAAATACTGGTTTCTACGAAAGAACTTCAAAACTGACTAGAAACTTTGTGGATGCTAGAGGTTTTTGGTTGCCAAATGATTATACAAAACACGGTGTTGTTAACGAATACACTGCTTGTAGAGAAAAAGCAGTTGTTATCGATTTGTCTTCATTAAGAAAATTTGAAATTTTAGGACCTGATGCTGAAGAGTTAATGAATTATACCTTAACAAGAAATGTTAAAAAATTATCAGTTGGCCAGATTGTTTATTCAGCGATGTGCTATGAAAATGGTACAATGTTTGATGATGGTACATTATTAAGGTTGAGTGAAACTGGTTTTAGATGGGTTTGTGGAGATGAATATGCTGGAGAATGGTTAAAAGAACAAGCTAAAAAGAAAAATTTTAAAGTTCTTATTAAAAATTCAACAGATCAAATTAATAATCTTTCTGTCCAAGGACCTAATAGTAGAAAAATTTTAGAAAAGATAATTTTTACACCACCAACACAACCAACTATTTCTGAATTACAATGGTTTAGATTTACTATTTGTAGACTTGAAGAGTTAAATGGAATTCCACTTATTGTTTCACGAACTGGATATACAGGAGAGCTTGGATATGAAGTTTGGTGTCATCCTGATCACGCCCCAGAAGTTTGGGATAAGATAATGAAAGCTGGTAAAGATGATGGTTTGATTCCTGCGGGTTTTGGTGCTTTAGATTTATTAAGGATTGAAGCTGGATTAGTTTTGTTTGGTAATGAATTTGATGGACAACAAGATCCTTTTGAAGCCGGTATAGGTTTTGCTGTTCCACTTAAAACTAAAACTGATGATTTTATTGGAAAAGAAAATTTGATTAAAAGAAAAGAAAACCCACAAAAAAAATTAGTGGGGCTTGAATTAATTGGTAAAGAAAAAGCTAACCATGGGGACTGTGTTCATATCGGAAGAGCTCAAATTGGAATAGTCACAAGTGCATGCCTATCACCAAGTTTAGGCAAAAACATTGCCTTGTGTAGAATTGATATTGGACACTCAGAAGTTGGCACTGATGTTGAGATTGGAAAAATTGATGGGCATCAAAAAAGGATACCAGCTAAAATTGTTAATTTTCCTCACTACGATCCTCAAAAAACTCGTGTTAGATCTTAATGACTAAAACTACAAAAGATTTATTAGAGTTTTGGGAAGATCAAATGAAACTCTCCCATATGTCTAGTAACTACTTTTTTAGAAAATCACCTTCTCATTATCATATGATGTTATTAGTAATGCATGCTTTTAAATATAAAGAACATTTAACAGTAGAGGAGCTTAAAACAAAACTATTTAAAACTTCTCGACCAAAATCAGCTTTGATGATTAATGAAGCTTGTGAAAAAGGATTCTTTTTTTTAGAAAAAACATCCAACGACCAAAGAAAAAAATTTATTAAACCAAGTAAATCTTTTATTGAAGAATTTAATCAATATTTGGAAACATTAAAAAATCTGAGTTTCTAAAAGAAAAAACAGCTAAGATATAATTATTACTTATATTTTTTATATATATAAAAAATTATATATTTACGTTGTACGAAAAATAAAGTTCAACTTATGTCATTACCGACAAAAGCAAAAGTTGTAATAATTGGTGGAGGTATCCACGGGTTAAGTACAGCTTGGAAATTATCAGAAACATATAAGAATCCTGGTGACATTGTAGTTTTAGAAAAAAAGGATATAGCTGCTGGCGCAAGTGGAATAGCTTGTGGTGTTGTAAGAAATAATTATTTTCAGCCAGCGATGAGAGAATTGATGGCTCATTCAGTTTCAGTTTGGGAAAGTGACCCTAAAGCATTCAAATATAATGCTGTTGGATATTTACAAATATCTCCAGAAGTAATGCATGAAGATGTTGCAACAATTTATGAACAACAAAAAGCAATTGGATATGAATCTGAATTTATTGAAGGTGAAAAAGATTGCATGAATTACATGAAAGGTATGTTTGATGATTGGCAAGCCCAAGGTATTACCTCTGTATTACACGAGAAAAAAGGCGGGTATGCATTTAACAAAGACTCAATAAGAGCCTTAGAAAACAAATCTACAACAAACGGTGTTAAAGTAGTTAAAGGAGTAAAGGTAACTGGTTTTAAAAGAGGAAGTAACAGTAAAGCAGTAACGGGAGTTGAAACTGATCAAGGAATAATAGATTGTGATCAGGTGGTGGTTGGTGCTGGTCCGTGGGTTAGAGATTTTTGGAATATGCTTGAGCTTCCTAAAACTGCAAACATTAAAGATAAAAATGGTAAAATGCATGAAACAGAGATGTGGAAATATTGGATGTTGCAAGAAGGTGTTATTGGTGTTGAGCCAGATTTTTTAAAAATGAATAACGGTAAACAGCCGCCAGTAATTCATGTCGACTCTACCGCTCCATTATATTCTGATAAAACTAAAAAATTAATTACGGATAAAATTTGGGGTATTTATTATAAGCCTGATATTGAAGGTTTGGGTGTGCAGGGTGGAACTTCTCCATATATTGTCGATAAACATTTTGATAAGGTAAATGTTGATCCTTATGGAATAGAGTCTCCTGAATTTCAAACTACAGAAGCATTTAATGATATGTGGTGCTCAGCTTTAGCACATTGTCAAAAAAGATTTGAAGGAAAGTCTGATCTTTATCGAAAAGGTCCTTCAGGTGGTCTTGGATGTATGACGCCAGATTCATTTCCAATCTTTGATAGATTTTTAGAAAACGTTTACATGATTGCTGATGCTAATCATGGTTATAAAATGATAGGTGTTGGTGAACTAGTTGCAAAAGAAATTCTTGGAACTGAAAGTGATTTATTAAAACCGTTTAGATTCAACCGATACGAGAAAGGTGAATTGCACCCTACTTCAAACAGTCCATTCCCTTGGAGCTAAAGATCAAGTCTAGACACTAATAAATTTTTCAGTTACGCTTTGTGAATATTTAAAAATTTAGTGGAGACTAAAATATAATGACTGATCTAGAAAAACATGTAAAGCAGCCTGGTAGAGATAAATTAGTAAAACAAGTTAGAGCTAAAATAGATGAATTAGGAATTGAATATATTTTTTTTCAATTTATTTCTGTTACAGGAAGAGTTGTTGGTAAAGGTATCCCCACAGACCATTGGGAGAGAACTTGTGAAAAAGGTTTTCAATTAGTCTATGGTGCAACAGCAAACTTGTTTACAGACCGTCATGGTAATTACATTGGATATGGGCCAGAAGCCAAAGAGTTAGTAGGCATACCTGATCCAGAAACTTTTTGCCAACTTCCTTGGGATAAGAAAGTAGCTAGAGTTTTTGTTACTTGCTTTAGAAATAGAGAAGAAAGAGAAAACCCAGGCGCGCACTTAACGTCTGATTGTCGAGGTAATTTAAGAATTCACGCTGAAGAATTTAAGAAAAAACATGGTTACCAACTAAGAGTTGGAACAGAGCCAGAAATGATGTGGTTAACTAAAAATGAAGATGGTACCCCGACAGGTAAAGGGTTTTCTAAACCTTATTGTTATCACATAGATCAATTTGAGTCTTTAAGACCAGTTTTTATGAAGGTTTTTGAATATGCTAGAGCAATGGGTTTTGATATGATTCAAGGTGACCATGAGGATGCACCTGGTCAATTAGAATTAAACTGGATGTACGATGATGTTTTAAGAAATGCTGATAGATTATCAACATATAGACAAATTTGTGCACAAGTTGCTAGAGAATTTAATTTAATAGCTTGCTTTATGACAAAACCTTTTATGGGTGTTTCTGCAAGTGGTTGTCATACAAACATGTCTTTATGGACAGGTGGAAAAGATGTGGTTAATAAATTATCTCACAAATCTTTACCCGCAATGGATCATGTCTTCACTTATGTCGAAGGTGGAACTAATACATTCATGCCAGATACAAAAGATGTTCAATTACCTGGGAAAGTTGGTTTGAAAGCAATTGGTGGTGTAATGAAGCATTTAGGTGCTTTGACTGCAATTGGCTCTTCAACAGTTAATTCTTACAGAAGATTATGGGACACAGGGTTTTGGGCTCCTGTTTATGCTGATTGGGGATACCAAAATAGAACATGTGGATTAAGAGTTTCAGCTCCGGGAAGATTTGAATATAGATCGGTAGATTCAATGCACAATCCATATTTAATGGGTTCTGGTTTATTAAAATGTTTTGATGACGGAATATCAAATAATATTGATCCAGGAAAACCTGAATCAAGAAGTATGTACGAAGCTCAAGCTGCAGGGAAAGAAGTTAAAAAATTGCCTTTAAGTCTTGGTGAAGCTTTGAATCGTTTAGCAGAGGATGAGGTTATAAAATCAGCAATGCCAGATGAAATGTATAAAGTGTTTCATTGGTATAAAAATGATGAATGGGAAAAATTTTTAGGTGCAACAACTCAGTGGGATCTAGATACTTATCTAGATTGTCTACCATAATCTTTAATAATACAGAGGGAAAAATATGTGCGGAATAGCTGGATTAATACATAGAGGTAAATCTTCAAAAGTAGGTCATGAACTGCAAGGAATGTTACAAGCTTTAAAACATAGAGGAGAAGATTCTACTGGTTACGCTTTATACGGGGATACAGATGGAAAGAATTTTATCTTAAGAATTAAAGTGGGTGAAAATGTTGGAGAAGGAAGTTCTTCAATTTCTGAAGATGTTTCAGTTTATGATGAAAGAAAAAAAATTGTTGAAAGTTATCTTTCTGAATTAGGTGCAAAAATAGTTAAAGAGGAAAGAGTGCTACCCTATTCTTTAAGGTATGAAGTTGAATATGATAAAAAGGATTTATTGGAATTCTCACAAAAAATTGAGAGTATTCCTGGAGTAGAAATCCTTTCAATGGGTAAATCATTAGAGGTAATCAAAGATTTAGGGAATGCTAAAATGGTGTGTGATAGGTATAATTTAGATAAGGTGGTCGGAACTCATGCAATTGGTCATGCAAGAATGGCAACTGAATCTGGTGTTGATATTAAATCTGCCCACCCTTTTTGGGGGTACCCTTTTAGCGATGTATCAGTGGTTCATAATGGGCAATTAACAAATTATTGGAACAATAGAAGATTATTAGAAAACAAAGGTATGAGATTTATGTCTGAGTGTGATTCAGAATTAATAGCTGTATACATTGCACAAAGAATGAGAGAAGGCGCTTCTCTTGAAGAAGGAATGAAAGAGTCTTTAACAGGACTTGATGGAGTGTTTACATATTTTGTTGCAACTAAAGACTCATTAGGAATGGCAAAAGATACTATGGCTGCTAAACCTTTGGTTCTTTATGAGTCAGATGACTTAGTTGCAATGGGTTCAGAAGAAATAGCGATCAGATCAGTTCTTCCACAAGAAATTGATACATATGATCCATTTGATGGAGAGGTAAAAGTATGGCAAATCTAAAAACGAATGAAAAAAAATCAAAATCTCAATCAATGGGAATGCACACTGAAGTTTTAACAGGAAGAACACAGCAAAAGTTTTTCAACCCAGATGAGGCAGAAAATTTTTATTATTTCGGAACATACGATGTTGATTTTAATAAAAGAACCGATTTAGATGTAAAAGAAATGACCGCACCAGAAGCAAATAAAAAAATTGATAAGCTAATGAGTGAAGGTTATGGAACAATAGTTATCAAAAACCCTCAAGGAAAGCATAGTTTGGGTGTTGGAATTTTAAATAAATTAAACTTAATTTTTGAAGGAAGCTTAGGCTATTTTGGTATGGGATCATGTGATGGACCTACTGTAAGAATTAATGGTAGGGTTGGATGGTCTTGTGCTGAAAATTTAATGGCAGGAAAAGTTGTTATTGAAAAAAATGCAGGATCTTGTTTTGGTGCTGCAATTAGAGGTGGAGATTTAATCTGCAAGGGAAGTGTTGGCGCTAGAACTGGTATCGATATGAAAGGTGGAACTATTATAGTTGGTGGTGATGCAGGTGCATTTACAGGTTTTATGATGCAAAGAGGTAGAATAATTATTCTTGGTGATGTTGGAATAAATTTAGGGGACTCAATGTATGATGGGACAATTTTCATAGGAGGAAAAATAGGCTCTTATGGTAGTGATGCAGTAGATGCCGAACTTACAAAAAGTGATCAAGACTGGTTAAAAAGGAAATTGAAAGTTGCAGAAATTGGTGAAAATTTTGATGTTAGTAAAATGAAAAAAATTGTAGCTGGTAAAAAACTTTGGAACTACGATAATTTGGAACCTACAGAAAAGAAAGGAGCAATTTAATGCCTAAGAAGAAAACTAAAAAGAAAAATAGTAATGGAAGTGTCGGTGGAAAAGCTGACGTACATGCCCATGAAGAAGGAAAAAGAAATAAAAGTTTATTAGGTCATAATGCTATTTTTACTCCTGAGGTAATAGACGATATTCATATTAAAGCTCAACTAGGTAGATACAGAATGCGTGGGATGGCATTGATGAAAAAAATTCCAACATTTGATGATTTGGTTTTTTTACCTGGAACTCTTACAAGATTTGTAATCGAGGGTTACAGAGAAAAATGTGAGACCAAAACTGTTATTGGTCCAAGATGTGAAAATCCAATCGAATTAGATATTCCTGTTTATATTACTGGTATGAGTTTTGGTGCATTATCTTATGAAGCAAAAACTGCTTTAGCAAGAGGAGCAACGATGGCTGGTAGTGCAACTTGTTCAGGAGAAGGTGGAATGATACCTGATGAAAGAAGATATTCTGAAAAATGGTATTACCAGTGTATTCAATCAAGATATGGTTTTAATCCTCATCACGCTCAACTTGCAGATGGAATTGAAGTTTTTATAGGACAAGGACAGAAAGTTGGAATGGGTGGACACTTAATGGGTCAAAAAGTAACTGATCAAGTTGCTGAAATGAGATCATTGCCATCTGGTATTGATCAAAGATCACCTGCTAGACATCCTGACTGGTTGGGTCCTGATGATTTAGCTTTAAAGGTTGAAGAATTAAGACAATTAACAAAAAACAAAGTACCAATTCAATTAAAACTTGGTGCATCAAAAGTTTATGATGATGTTCGTATGGCCGCAAAATGTGATCCTGACTCTATCTATCTAGATGGAATGGAAGGTTCTACTGGAGCAGGTCCACACATTGCCGCTGCTAATACTGGAATTCCAGGAATTGCTGCAATTAGAGAGGCAAGAAGAGCAATTGATGATGTGGGCAAAACTGGAAAAGTTACTTTAATTTATGCTGGTGGTGTAAGAGATGGTGCGGATATGGCAAAAGCTTTAGCGTTAGGTGCTGATGCAATTGCAATCGGTACTGGATCAATGATGGCTTTAAACTGTAACAAAGATATTCCGGAAGCAAACTTTGAAAAAGAAATGGGTGTCAAAGCTGGCGAATGTTACCATTGCCACACTGGTCGTTGCCCAGTAGGAGTTGCTACTCAAGATCCTAAATTAAGAGCTAGATTAAATCCAGATGCAGCTGCATTAAGAGTGTATAATTATCTTCATGCAATGACTTTAGAGGCACAACTTCTAGCAAGAGCATGTGGTAAAACAAATATACACTCTCTGGAACCAGAAGATTTAGCTGCATTAACTTCAGAAGCATCTGCTTTAGCAAAAGTTCCATTAGCAGGTACTAATTACACAGTAGGTGTTGATAACTATCATAAAATATAGAGGTAATTATGGTTAAGAAAAAAACTAAAAAAGTTAAAAGCAAACCAAAAAAAGAAAAAAAAATGAAACTTGGTACTTTTAAAGAAACTGCAAGAGAAAAACTTATTGGTCAGCATATCGGTTATAGATATGATGTAAATTTACTTCCTGATTATAAAAAAATAACTCCATTTCTAAAAAAGTATGTGGAAGCTATGGGCTGGGACGATCTAAATTGGTTAGAAGATGTTCATATGGGTTATGAAGAAGGAAGACCTGCTGTATTTTGTAGAAATGCTAACGGATGGGTTACAATTCCAAAATCTATAAAATTACCTGAGAACCAGCAAGATAGAGATATGATAGCAAGAGAGCTATTAGTTAAATTTCAAATGTCTCCAAAACATCCTCTTGTTGACCTAAAAAAAGCATACTTAAAATTCTAACTTCACAATCTAAAGTTGATTTTATTTTTAAAACTTAGTAATTATCCTAGGTTTTTGAAGATTGTTTCATTTGTCACACCTCTCTTAATTTTATAGGGTTTTAGAAACTAATAAGGAGAGAATATGACTGATCAGTTAGGCGCTCTTACGACTATATTTACAGAATTTTACTACTGGGTAACAGTAGTACTGATGTTTTTAATTCACGTCGGGTTCTGTATGTATGAAGTTGGGGCTTCTCGATACAAACACCATCAACATACTCTTATGAAAAATACAATGCTGATACCTTTGGTAACAGTAACTTGGTTTTTCTTTGGTT
>Ga0257114_1001319_pt1 | contig 17877 bp, 13 predicted proteins | sample SI112_10mmetaG_FD_190149 | JGI IMG/M metagenome (GOLD analysis project Ga0257114, IMG submission 190149) | Marine microbial communities from Saanich Inlet, British Columbia, Canada - SI112_10m | ecosystem: Environmental > Aquatic > Marine > Inlet | place: Canada: British Columbia | collected...
TATCTAATCATCACAAACAAACTTCGCCATCATTTTCAGAAACTATTTCAATTTTATATAATAATAAAGATTTTGAAAATAATGATAATCCAATTATTTCAAAAAAAATATATGAAATTGTAATGAAAAATAAAGAAAAACTTAATAGTTATATTGAATATGAGCGGGATTATTTAATTGATTATTTTGGATTTAAAACATTAGAAAGAGCTTATTTATTAAAAAAAGATGGAAAGATTATTGAGAGACCACAACATATGTGGATGCGTGTTTCACTTGGAATGCATGGTGAAGATTTTAAAGATGCATTAGAAACATATGACTATTTATCTAAACTATATTTTACTCACGCTTCGCCAACATTATTTAATTCAGGAACACCTAGACCACAAATGTCCTCTTGTTTTCTACTTGATGTTGAAGATTCAATTGCAGGTATATACGAGAATCTAAGCGATTGTGCCCATATCTCAAAGTATGCAGGAGGTATTGGATTAAATGTTCATGATATTAGAGCAAAATCTAGTAGAATTAGAGGAACTAATGGTTCATCTGATGGTATTATACCTATGTTAAGAGTTTATAATTCTACAGCACGCTATGTAAATCAGTGTTTTACACCAGATACAGTTATATTTACTAAAAATGGTAGTAAATTTATTAAAGATATTACTTCTGAAGATTATGTAATTACTAATGATAATTCTTTTCAAAAAGTAAATAAATTATTTATTAATGAAGTTGATAAAGATATTTTAAAAATAAGAACACAAAAATCATTTGATTCTGTAAGAGTTAGTAAAGAACATCAAATTTATTGTATTAAAAATCAAAAGAAAGGATTAAATTATAAAGTAATAAAAAATAGATTAGATAAAAATATTATTAAACCAGAATATTATGATGCATCTAAATTAACATTAGATGATATTATAGGTTATCCTATACCAAAATTTAATTATGAAAATACTGATAATATTGATTATTATAGGATGATTGGTATAATATTAGGAGATGGTCATATAACTTCTAATAAAAAAGAAATAGGTATTACATTAAATAATATTACAAAAAAAAATACAGTAAAGTTTGTTGAAGACTATCTTAAAAATAATGATATTCATTATTGGTCAAATGATAATACTTATAATAAAGAAGTTGGTAATTCATATTCCATTATATTTACTTATAATAATTTTGATTTAGATTATGATAAGATATATGACTCAGAAAAAGAAAAATACATTAATAGCGAATATTTAAATTTAAATAGAAATAATACACTTTATTTAATAAAAGGTTTATTAGAAACAGATGGACATATTGATAAAGAAATATATTATTCATCATCATCTTCAAGATTAGTATATGACTTAAAATATTTATTACTTAAATTTGGTATAGATTGTAGTGGTAATATTATAAATGATATTGGTAAAAGTCATATTATTAGAAGAGATAATGGAAGTGAAACAAAAATAGTAACAAAAAAATTATCTTATAGATTAAGAATTCCAAAGAATATAGTATTTACTGAAATATTTGAAGATTTTCAGTGTGATAATTATCATAAATCATTTATTTATGATGGAATAATTTGGTCAAGAATTAAATCAATAGAAACTGAATATTACAAAGGAAATTTATATGACATTAATGTATCAAATAATCATAATTATACAGTTTCTAATCTTGGATTAGTTCATAATAGTGGTAAAAGATTAGGTTCAATTGCTATTTATCTTGAACCTTGGCATGCGGATATAATGGAATGGCTTGATCTTCGTAAAAATCACGGAGCCGAAGAAGAAAGAGCAAGAGATTTATTTTATGCTTTATGGATTTCAGACTTATTTATGAAAAGAGTTAAAGAAAATGGTAAATGGTCTTTAATGTGTCCTGATAAATGCAAAGGCCTTACTACTTCATATGGTAAAGATTTCGAAGAATTATATATTAAGTATGAAGAAGAAGGTAGATATACAAAGCAAATTGATGCACAAAAAATATGGATGAAAATATTAGAAGCACAAATTGAAACTGGTACACCTTATATGCTTTACAAAGATTCAATCAATGAAAAAAGTAATCAAAAGAATATAGGAACTATTAAATCAAGTAATCTTTGTTGTGAAATTGTTGAATTTACATCACCTGATGAGATTGCTGTTTGTAATTTAGTTTCAATTTGTTTACCTATGTTTGTTGAATATGATGAAGAGAAAGCATGTAACGTATATAATTTTAATAAATTACATAAAGTTTCAAAGATTGCTTGTAAAAACTTAAATAAAGTAATTGATGTAAATTATTATCCTGTTGAAAAGGCAAGGCGTTCTAATTTAAAACATCGACCAATTGGAATTGGAGTTCAAGGTTTAGCAGATACATTTATCAAAATGAGATTACCATTTGATAGTGATGAAGCAAAATTACTTAATAAACAGATATTTGAAACTATATATCATGGAGCATTAGAAAGTTCAAATGATATTAGCCATAAAAGAAAAAAATTATTTGAAGAAAAAAATATGTTATCAACAAATGGATTAAATGAAAATATGGAAAGAATAAATGAAATTGAAAAACATTTAAATTCTAATGAATATGAAATTAACTTAAATAAGAAATTTAAAGGAGCATATTCAACATTTGAAGGAAGTCCAGCAAGTCAAGGAATATTACAATTTGATATGTGGGGTGTTAATCCAGATGAGACTTTAAATTATGATTGGGATAGTTTAAAGGAAAAAATTAAAGAACATGGATTAAGAAATAGTCTTTTATTAGCTCCAATGCCTACAGCATCTACATCTCAAATTATGGGAAATAATGAATGTTTTGAAGCAATTACATCAAACCTATATAAAAGAAAAACATTAGCAGGTGAATTTATTTTAGTAAATAAACATTTAGTTAAAGACTTAATGGAACTAAATCTATGGACTAAAGATATTAGAGAAAAAATAATGATTTCAGAAGGTAGTGTTAAAGATATTGAAGAAATTCCGGATGATATTAAACAAATATATAAAACTGTATGGGAAATCAAACAGAAACATATTATTGATATGTCTGCTGATAGAGGTGCTTTTATTGATCAAACACAATCTATGAATTTATTTGTATCTGATCCAAATCCCAATATTTTAACAAAAATGCATTTCTATGGTTGGAAGAAAGGTTTAAAAACAGGAATGTATTATTTAAGAACTAAACCAAAAGCAAAAACACAACAATTCACAATTGACCCAACTAAATCAAAAACAAATATAACACAAAGAAGTACAGTTAAATTAGATGAAGATGAAGAATGTGTTGGTTGTGGTGCTTAATTTATTAAATATTATTAATTTTATAAATTTTAGGAAATATATCTAAAAATGGAACTTTAAAACCATAACCATGAACATCATAAGTTTTACCTTTTTGTAATTTATTATAATCTTTTTCTCTATTAAAATCTCCAATAAACCATAAATTATCTATTAAATATATATTATTTTCTTTATCAACAATATTATAATTAGAAGATTTTGTTCTATATCTAATATATTTATCTTTTATAGTAATTTTTTTATTAAATTTTGAAAAAAAATATATTATAGGTTTTAGTAATAATAAAATTATAAAAAAATATATTAAAAATTTAATTTCATATTTAATTTCAGAAAACATATCATATAATATTTCTAAACCTTTATTCATATTTATTTTATTAAATATATTATTTATTAAATCATTATTAAATAATTATTTTTGTAACTAATAAAAATTTTTTATTATAGATTTAGTACTCTTTTATTTTCTTCATTTAGCAATAATCCATCAATACTAGCATTATCGGGTAATTCTGATATATCACTACCTGTAATTGTACTAAATGTTTCTAATCTATCATCATCATCTCCTAATTCATTAAGAATATCATCTATATTATCAGGACCTCTCATTTTATTTTGTTGTCTTGGTGGAGGCATTTGTGATGATTGTTGTCCTCCAAACATATTAGCAAACATACCAGACATACCAGTTTTATCGGTTCCACTTTGATGCATTGTATTTGCGGTCGCAGCAGCAAATTGTTTCATTAAATCTGGATTTTGTTTCATAACATCATCTAAACCTGGTAAAGAAGATTTAAACATAGTATTTGTTAAATGGAACATGAAAGCACTACCAGCTAAAGACATTAATAATCTTAATTCTGGTGCCATTTTACTATCACCTTTGTATTTTTGGTGTAACTCTTCAAAAACATCATCATAATCATCAACACTTTCATGTACATTTTCACTCCAACCATCTAATCTAGCATTAATTGGGTCAAACTTTGTATTCATAAATTCAATACCTGTTACAGTTGCTATAAGAACTTTCCTTTGAAATTTAATACTAGCATCAGCACTTCTATCATTCATGATTCTATCATAATCACTTTGCATTTCATCTAGATCAGAATTAATATTATATTTTCTTGGTAATTTAACTCCTTTTTTTTCTAATCTATCAAATTGATATAATAAATTACGTTTTTTGTTATTAATTTCTTCTTCTGATGGTCTAGATGAATATGAACTTTGATATACAGAATTATTATTAATAGATTGATTTTCGTTTGTATTATTAATATTAATTTGTTCATTATTAAATTGTTCATTATTAAATTGTTCATTCATATTACTAAAATTTTGATTATCATTTATATTCATATTATTTATGTTATTCATATTATTATTTAAATTAAAATTATTATCACTAGAAGAATCTGATGTATCACTATCAGAATCAGAAATAATACGTGTATTATTGGGTTCATTAAAATCATTATGACTAGATAGAGAAGCAATATCACTTGGTGCTCTTTTTTTATTATTCATTAATAATTCAATTCCATCGTTTGGAACTTCGCTAATAACATTTAAGTTAGGTCTTAAATCATGTGAATTAATTGAATTCGCAAATGCGTCAACTCTACTCATATATATTAACAAAAATTAAAGAAACTTTAAATAAATTCATAACGCAATTTTATAGATAATAAATATTAATTCAATATTAATTTATTTTTTCATTTAACTGATTAACTGTTAATAATACATCCTTTGAATTATATATTGCTCTACCAACAATAATAATATCAGGTAAATTACTTTTATTAAAAGATCCTATATTTCTATATTTTTGGTCATTTATATTTACATCATTAAAACTTATACCAGGTGTAAAATTCATTAAATTTTCATATTTAATATTAGATTGTGTTATTAATCCCAATACATTATTATTATTATTACTTAAATCTATACATTTATCTATTATATTATAATTATTATTAGACATATCTGATACTAATAATACTCCACATGTAATCTTTTGTAGTACTTCATTATTTACAAGTCCATGTACCGTTACTAAATCAATCCATTCTTTAAAAGGTTCATATTGTTTTTCTACTATATATGATATATCAAAGAATTTTCTATCTTCCATTAATAAAAAATTATTATTATTAGATAAATTTATTAATTCTTTTTTAAAAGAATTAAAATGATTACTATCAATAAATTTGAATATATCAAAGTGTATTTTACAAATTGCTATATATTTTCCAATTTTATTTAAGATTTCTATAATTTTATTTGGATCTTCTATATCAGCAGAAAAACATAATCTAGTATTTTTAATTTTAATTATTCTTTTTAATTTATTTTTTATTATATCAGGTTTATTTATTAAACTATATAGATTAATATCATTAACACAGTTTATATTTGATCTATTTAAAATACAACATACTCCTATAATATTTATTTTATTTTTTAATATATCTATGCTTTCTTTTACTGAACTACCTGTTGTTATTACATCTTCTATTATAATACAATTATCTGTTTCTTTGTATTCACCTTCTATTTGTTTTTGTGTACCATAATTTTTAACTGTAGTTCTTAACATTATCATAGGAATATTATAAGTTGTAGATATATAAGATGCTATCGGTAATCCACCTAATGGTACACCACATATTCTAATATCAGTATTATTATTTTTTGATATAGTAATTTGATTTTTTATAAAATCATTATAAATTTTATCACCAATTTTAGATAATAATGTTGGATGTGATACTAAGTTTTTCATATCAAAATAAAATTTTGAATATTCACCATTTCTTAATTTAAAATATCCTTCTTTTATACAGTTTGAATTTAATAGATTGTCTATAATTTCTTCCATTATAAATTTAATAAAAATAATATTTTTAAATCGAAATATAAAAAATTTATTTTAGATTAAAATTATTAAAATTATCTAATGATTACTTAACCAACATTTTCTACATACAGCCATATATTCTTCACTACCACCAACAGAAACTTGTTCAATGCTATTTGAAGTTCTTAATGTGAATGATGCATCCTTTACATTTTCACATTTATTACAAATTGATTTTAAATGTTTAATATTATCGCATATAGGTATTAAATCTAAAATTTGTCCAAATTTTTTTCTACACGAATCACCTGATAATCCAAATACATAAACTATTTTATTATGTTTTTCAACTATATTTTTACAAAAAACATATAAGTCATTAAAGAATTGACCTTCATCTATTAAAATTATATCATTCTCTAGTGTTAATAACCCCATATTTATAGTACATAATTCTTCAGTTGATATAGACTCTATTGAATCTTCATTATGAGTATTAACACTATTATTACCATATCTATTATCTGATTGATGATTTATAACTAATATTTTGTAGTTTCTTTTAAATTTATTATAAATTCTAAGTAATTCTGTACTTTTACCAGAATACATAGGACCTATAACTAAGTTTAATTCACCACTCATACTCACTTTATATTTCATTTTATAAATTTATTTTAAATATTTTCAAATTTTAAATAAATAATAAAAAAATTATTAATATAAATTATTTAATTTAAATACATTTTTAAAATTTAATATCATATGTTTCTTTAATTTCATCATCAATTAGATATTTTTTATATGTATTAAGTTTTTTGTAACATTTATTAATTGTAACTTCACTAATATCACACTCTTTCGATATTATTTTTTTGGTTATTCCAAGATTACATAAATTAGATACTAAAAATATTGTACCTGTTGCTATTGATGGTGGTGCACTTTCACTAACAATTGAATATTCATCTGCTTTATCAATTATATGAATACATAAATCAATATATTTATCTTCTAAATTTAAGTTTGAACAAAATCTCATTATAAAATCTTCTGGTCTTGTACATACCATATTTGTTTTCATAATATCATGAAATTTTTTACATCCTTTTGTCATTGTACTAATACTAATATTAAATATTTTAGCTATCTCTTTAGCACTTCTTGGAACTTTATTTTTTTTACAACTCATATATATACTACTAGCAATTAAACCATTACGATTTGTACCTCTTGAGATTTTTTGTTCAGATATATCCTTATATAGTACTTTTGCTTCATTAATAATAGATGGTGATATACCTGAATTTGTTGCTTGAAGAGATATACTATCAATTATACTGAATAGAGATCTTTCTTTATATGAAGTTGAATTCCAAGATTGATATTTTCTTAAATTATACATTTCCCAAGAATGTTTACTATTAAAATCATGACCTATAACAGAACCTAATGATAACTCTGGTAATAAATCACTTGTAGGCATACCACATCTAGTAGGGTCACTTGATTTAGTATCTTCATGACCATAATATCTCCATTCTGCTTGACTATCTATAAACTTTTCTTGAACTGTATTACATTTTTTACACATATAATATCCATCATCTAAAATAAAATCTTTTGAATCACAATTATTTGTAATACATTTAATTTCATTTAATATTATTTCTTCTTCTTTAGAAGAATTTTTAATTAAATCATCTTCTAATAGATCATTATATATATTCCATATCTCATCTGGGTCTAATTTATCTAATTTAGGTTCAGTATTATGCAATGATATAGTTTCACTATTTGAACTTATATCACACATTATTAAATGTATATAACAAAATTTTTAAATAAAAAAATTATTATTCAATTTTTATTTATTTTAATAATTTCTAAATAAATTTAAGAAACTCTGTAACATTTTTTTGTATATTTTCTGGAATTTTATTAAAATCAATTAATAATTCATTTCTATCATAAATATTTTTTAATTCTGGATTATCTTCAAAGAATTCATTAAATAATTTTTCATCATAAATTATATTAATTAATTTATCATCTCTAATTTTTTTAGAAACTACTGGTGTTATATTATCACTTACATCGCCTCTAAATATTTTAAATTGTAAATCTAACCGTGTATTCCCTCTACTTTTTGTTCTTAAATTTAAACCCTTTAAATTATAAATAAATGTATTATCATCAAATAATTGTAAATAATCATGATCATTTGTAATAATATAAATCGGTCGTTTATAATCTCTATTTCTAATAACAGTTTTTAGAATTGCTATTACATCATCTGCTTCAGCATTTTCATTTATTGCTATATTAATATTTAATTTTATTAAATCAGGTACAATTTGTTCATATGTATAAATAAATATATCTTTATTAAATCTCTTATTTTTATCATCTCTAGATTTCTTATAATCTTCATAATGTTTATTTCTCCAAATATTATATCTTCTACAATCTTTAGCAAATATTATATTAGCATTTTTAATTCTATATTTCTTTGTAATTTTTTTTATATTTTCTATAAATAATTTATGATATTTATCAATAAATATATTGTTATCTAATATATTTTCAATATTTAATGGTTCTTCTGGAAATGCACGTTTCCACCATGAACATAATGCAAAGAACCTATAAAATATATAATAAGACATATCAATAAATAATATTGGTTCAGTATCATTAATTTTTATAATTCTCTTATTATTATTATCATCACTATTATTATCATTACTATTATTATCATTACTATTATTAATAGTTAAACTATTAAAATTATTTGATAATTTATTATCCATTTTACAAATTTAACTAAATTGTTTTTAATTAAATTTAAAAAAAAAATTCAATTTTTATATAATATTTTTAAATTATTATTTACTATACACTTATTAAAATAATTAGATTATATGTTTATAATTAATCAGTTTTTTTTATGACAAGAGGAGAAACCTTCTTTTGAAGGTACGCTGGTTGTAGTATTAAGTAACATTAATGTACCTAATAAAATAATAAAAGACCATACTAATATAGATAAACTATTTAACCAAGCAAGTAAATTACATGGAATACCTCCATCAGATACACCTACTACCATACAATTTATAGTATATATGCTAATAACAATTGGAAGTAACATTACTACAAAAGATAAAACTCTTTCAGATAAATTATATTTTATTTCTTTATCATCAGGAGTTTTTATAGGGATAAAGAAGGAAATAGATAATAATAAATAACCTATCATTGCTAATTTTGCTTGATTAGAAAAATATGTATTAAAGTTTTTCATTAGTTTCATTTTAATTTAATTAAAATATTTTTTATTTAATAAAATAAATTTTATTTATTTTGAGAGTTGTTTAAATAATGAAGTTTTAGATTTAGATTGTGTTACAAACTTACTAGTATATCCAATACTAAATATTATAATAGAAATACATAATATTATTATTGAACTTGCCCAAGCCATATATATACAATTGCTGTCTGGATTAATAGCTTTTTTAAGTTGTTCATTTAATGTACCTCTAGTTATACAAGCTGTATTACTAGAAAATATATCACCTGTGTTTGATACTAATTGTTTCTTCATTATATGATGATTTAAATTTAAACAATTTATACTATAAAGAGTACAACAAGCAATTAATAAAAATATAATAAAACCCATTATTTGTGAAAAAGAAAAATTATTTGTTCTTACATCTTCACCAGTTGCAGGGTCATATTTTTTTGGAGGTATCAAGAAAATAATTATAATTATAAGATAACCAATTAAAGCAATATATGTTGGTGTAAATAGTTTCATATCTTTTATATTTTATTTATATTAAAAATTATATAAAAATTGAATTTAAAATACATTTATAAAGATTTTACATATATAATTAAATGGGCATTCCTTATTATTTTAGAAAGATTGTAAATGACTTTCCTGAAATCATTAATAGTAAAAATACACTTGAATTTAATAATACTAAAATTAATAATTTATTTTTAGATTTTAATTGTTGTATTCATTCATGTTCTAATGAATTAAAATCAACTAAAATTTATGAGTCACATGATGAATTTGAGAAAGAATTAATATTAAAAGTTTTATCATATATTGATATGATATTTGATTTTGTTAATCCATCAGAATTATTCTATATATCAATTGATGGGATACCACCAAGATCTAAAATGGTTCAACAAAGAAATCGTCGTTTTATGTCTTCTTGGAGAAATAATAAACTTATTGAAGTTTTAAAAAAAGAAAATAATAATAATAATGAAATAAATAATGAAATTAAAAAAATTAAAAATGAATGGAATTCATCAGCAATATCTCCTGGAACAAAATTTATGAACTCATTATCAGATGCAATAAATAAAAAAATAACAACTGAAAAAAAATATAAATATATTAAATCTATATTATCAGATTCACAAGAAAATGGAGAAGGAGAATATAAAATATTCAAATATATATATGATAATAAGTTTAATGATAATTTTAATAAAAATAATGTAATTTATGGATTAGATGCTGATTTAATAATGTTATCATTAATTGCTAATACAAATATATATTTACTACGAGAACCGATGTTTTTAGAATTATTAAATAAAGAAGATCCATTCTTATTTGTAAATATAATAAATTTTAAGAAGAATATTGAATTATATTATAAAGATTATTTCCCAGTTGATAATAAATATTTAATTAATTATTATGTGTTTTTATGTTTTTTACTAGGAAATGATTTTATACCACATTTATCATTTCTAAATTTAAAAACAAATGGTTTAGAAACTCTTTTACTATATTATAAAAAAGTATCAGAAGAAATTAATGAAAATATATTATTTATAACAAAAACTAAGAAATCATTCAAGTATCAAATAAATTATAATTTCATATCTAGTTTATTCAATTATTTATCAAAGATAGAAGATAAAGAATTATTTGAATGTTCCGAACAATATTATAATAAAAGACCATATATAAAAAAATGTAATAGTAAAATTGAGTATTATAAAAATTCTTTAGAATTATTTCCATTAAATAATAAAGTACCTAATCTAATTAAATTAGGGACAGAAGGATGGCACACTAGGTATTATTATCATTTATTTAATACAACAGATGGAAAAGATATAAAGAATATTTCTTTAAATTATTTAGAATCTTTAGAATTTACTTTAGATTATTATTTTCATCAAAAATATCATAAAACATGGTATTATAGATATAATTATTCACCTACTATTTTAGATATTTCTAATTATTTACTTTCATTATCATTATCTCCTTCAATTACTGGTAAATCTGATAATATTGAATCAATCCCTATTTCACCATTAGATAAAAATTATAAAGAAATAATTAATGAAACTGAAATAAAACATTTTAAAATAAATATTGATTATAATGAATTATATCCAAATATTAATATTACGATACCATTACAACTACTAATGATATTACCACCTTCATCTGCTCATTTAATAGAAAATAAAGAACATAAAGAATTAATGACAAATATTAATAAAGGTGTTTTACATTATTATCCACATAATTTTAATGTGGATACATATCTTAAGAAGTGGTTATGGTTATGTGATCCAAAATTACCAGAAATAGATATTGAATTATTAAATTCAAAACTCTAAACACCAATCATATACATTTTTAAATATTAAAAACCATGGACTAAATACTACATTACTTATTTCTTTTTTTATATTATTACTAATATATGGTAATTGCCAATTTAAGAAGCATCTTTCTGGATGTGGCATTAATCCAAAATGTCTACCATTATTACTTGTTATACCTGTTATATTATCTATACTACCATTTGGATTTAATGGATAATCATTATCTAGATATCTTAATGTACAATTTTTATTAATGTCACTATGATTATTACTAACTAATTTACCTTCTCCATGTGCTATCCAAATACCCATCTTAAGACCTTCCATATCTTTTAAAAATATTGAATTACTATTTTCTATTTGAACATTGACAAATCTACTTTCAAATCTTTTACTATCATTTTCAATTAATTTAAAATCTACATCTAAAATTCCTAATTTAGACATTAATTGAAAACCATTACATACACCGAATGAAAATGTATCATCTCTATTAAAAAATTTATCAAATGTTTCTTTAATATTTTTATTATTTTTAATAACATTAAACCATCCATTTGCTGAACCAAGAGCATCAGCATAACTAAAACCTCCTACAAATACTAATCCTCTCATATTATTTAAAATATTATTATCATCTAATAAATCATTCATACAAATATTAAATACATTAAATCCTGCCATTTCAAATGCAGCTAACATTTCTCTATCACCATTTGAACCCTCATCTCTAATAATACCAACATTAAATTTTTTCACATCAGTTTTTTCATTATTATTCTTTTTTAAATTATAATTATTACTTAATTTTTTTAATTTATTAATTACTTTATCTGGATAGTAAAAATTATAATTATCTATATTTGAATTAATTAAATTTAAATTTTCTTTTTCTGCTAATTCTTTTTTTATTTGTTTTTTTTCAAGTTCAAAACTTGTTCTTTCCCATTCATATCTGATATCTTTTATAGATTTATATAATAATATCTCATCATTATATCCTAATATTTTCACTATATTATTTTTAATAGTATTACCTATAACTCTAGTAGGTACGATATTTTCTAGTTTTGATAATATCATTTTAGTGTTATTTTTTTCTACTTCAATTACTAAACCCAACTCTTCATTAAATAAGAAATCTAAATAGTTATGTTCTGTTATTATTTTATTATCATTTAAATAAATATTACAACCAATATTTGATGCTAAAGACATTTCACAAATAGTTGTTATTAAACCACCATCACTACGATCATGTCCTGATAATATTTTATTATCTTTTATTAAATTTTGTATTATATTAAAAATATCTACAAATTTTTTTGGATTTTCAAAATTTGTAGTAATATTACCTAATTTATTATTTACCTGATTATATGCTGAACCCCCTAATCTAGTAGAACCATAACCTAAGTCTATAAAAATTAATTCAGAATTAATTGATTTAAATTCAGGTGTTACTTTCTTTAAAATATTTGGACATGTACAATAACTACTAATTACTAAAGTTCTTGGTGAATCAATTATTTCATTATCTATTTTAGTACTCATAGATACACTATCTTTTCCACCATCTATACATATACCTAATTCTATTAATAATTCACTAACTTCTTTAACTGCATTATTTAAATGATATTTTTCTGTACTAGTATTTGCGGGCCACATCCAATTACCTGCTAATTTAATGTCTTCAAATTTAGATACTACTACAAATATTAAATTAGTTAAACATTCTCCTACGGTCATTCTAGAACTCCATATTGGATTTATTAACATATTTATAGGTTTTTCACCTATTGATGAAGCAACACCATGTAAATCATAATATCCAGAAGAAACTAAAGAATAGTTTGATAGTGGTGTATGTAAATATCCAATACATTGTTGTTGAGCAATTAATCCGGTTACACTTCTATCTACTTTATTTGTTAAAAATCTTTTTGAACCAACACTTAATAATGATATTACCTTTGATAATGATTTATCTACTATATTATTTTTAGTATTATTACTTGAATAAATAGTTATTTTTTTAGGTATATTAATAATTTCATGGTCTATTCTAAATTCTTTTTTTTTGTTTCTTTCTAATTTATTAATATTATAATTAATAACTAATTTTTTTTTAAAATATACATTTAATATTGTATCATCTCTTATTTCTCCAATTTCAATACAAGATACATTTTCTTTTAAACATATATTTTTTAGATTATATAGATCATCATTATCATCTACTAAAATTATTATATTTTCTTGATACTCACAACACCATATTTCAAGTGCAGTCATTGTTTCATCTCCTAATGTTATATTATCTAAATATATATTAGCACCATAAGGTTCTATTATTTCTTTTACAACATTAGATAATCCTCCTGCACCTTGATCATGAATACTCTTAATTGGATTATTTTTTAAATTAATACATTCTCTTATAACTCTTGTAACTTTATTTTCCATTTCAGCATCACCTCTTTGAACTGAACCTTCATATATATCTAAATCTTTTGTATTATTTTCTGTACTTGATGCTGTACTTCCTCCTAATCCAATTTTAAAAGCATCTCCACCTATTTTAATAATTTTCATATTAGGTTTAGTATTTACTTTAGTAATATGATTGTCATACATAAATCCAATTCCTCCACTAAACATTATTGGTTTAATCCATTCAACTCTTTTTCCTAAATTAATATCCATTCCAAATGAACGTGTAAATCCACCTATTATAGGTTCCCCAATTTTATTTCCATAATCAGATGCACCATCACTTGCTTCAATTAAAATTTTATCTGCTGGTACTAATAAACCTCTTTTATATTTACCATCTTCCCAATCTAACTTATAATTGTCTATATTAAGATTTCCTACACAATATCCTGCAATACCTGCTATATTTATACCTCCTCTACCAATTGCTATAGTATCTCTTATTCTACCTCCTACACCTGTTTCTGCTGCGGGAAATGGGCTTATAGCTGTTGGGAAATTATGTGTTTCCGCTTTAAAAGTAAAATGTTGTTTATTTTGTATTCTATTATATTTTAAATTATTATTAATATCATGATTTTTTTTTAATATTATAGTATTATAACCTTTTATAGCACTAGCATTATCATTAAAAGCAATTAATGAATTATTATTAGTATTTTTATTAATATAATTATAGTATGGTTTTTGAATTAAACTCATCATACTATTTTTTTCTTGTAAATAATATTCTCCTTCTTTCATATATAATAATCCTTTAAATAGCCAATGTCTACAATGCTCGCTATTTGACTGTGATAAATCATATAATTCAACATTAGTTGGATTTCTATTAATTGACTTAAAATAATCCGTATAAAATATAATATCATTTGTATCAAATCCTAAATTATGTTCTTTATTATATTTTTCAATATCATTAATATCTTCTAAATAATATTTATTATAATTTTTTGTAAAACTATTATTATTATATATACATTTAGTCATTTTATCAAAATCTATTAAATTTTTATATACTATATGTTTTTCAATTGATGAAATACAATATATATTACTTTTTTTTAATATATTGAGTACATTAGTACACCATGAAGTTTTAAAATTGTGCTTTGGACCTATCTCATAATATTTATCTATATTTATATTTTCATAATCCTGTAATGATGGAATAATTTTTAATAAATTATTTTTTACATCTTGATAACTACTATTACTTTTAATATAATAAATATTACAAATTATATTTTTATTATTTATATTCTCAAAAAATTTATAATAATTCATTTAATTTATAAAACTAAATCATTTTTTAAATTAATTTAGTTTTAATATAAAAATTAGTTAAAATTTAAAATACACTTATCTATAGAATTTTCTATTTTAATAGTTTTATCATTTATCTTTTCAATACGATAATATATTGATTTTTTTTTATTATGAACATGTTCTCTTTTTTTTAAATGATAATTATATAATCTTAATATTTGTCTTAAAATTGTTATACATTTATTTAATGATATATCTGTTAAAAACATTTTATATTTACATGGTAAATAATATAATACTAAATCAGGTATTAAATCTTCTATTTTATTAATTATAGATATATCATTTAAGTCTGTTTTTGTAAATTCTTTATTATCATTTAAACTTGTAATACCATAACAATTTAAAAAAACTACTAAAAAATCTTCATTAGGTACTTCTTGAAATAACTGATATCTCATTTTTAATAACACATAAACTTACATAATATTTATATTTTTTTTATTTTGAAATTTTCTTATTTTTATTTATAATATTTAGAATATCTTTTTTTGATTTTTCAATATTATTTAAATTACCATATAAAACAAATCCCATTTTATCAAAATCAAATAATAAATTAATAATTTCTAATAATTTTTCTTTTGTTATTTTATTAATTATATTTTTATATTTTTTTATTGTAAAACTTCTATCATAATATAGATATGCACCAAATTTATTAATTAGTATATCATTATCTTTAAAGTAATAATCTATACTATCAATAAATTGTTTTTTATATTTAACTAATTCTTTGTCTGTTAAACCATTTTTTTTTAAATTTAATAATTCTTTAAATACAATATTAAGTATATCATTTACACTATTATTACTAGCTGATGATATTAAAATTCTAAAACATCCATAATCTTTATAACTTTCATTAAATGTTTGTACACCATATACATATCCTTTATCTTTTCTTAATTTTTTAAACAATATAGAATCACGTTGATTTGCTAAAAAACTTTCTATAAAATCTATATAATATTTATTATTATCTACTTCACTAAACGATTTAAATGCTATAAAAATATTATTTTGTGGTAACTTTAAATTTCTTAAAGTTAAACTATATTTAAAAGATTTTGTATTTTCAAGTTCTTGTTCTTTTTTATTATTAGATTCTGGAAATAATTTTAAACAAAATTTTTGAACATTTTTTTTTATCTTATTAGTACAACTAATTACAATTAAGTAGTTATTAATATATTTTTTATTATAATTTTGAAGATTAGTTTTAGTCATTTTTTTTATATCAGTCATATTACCAATTACTCTATTTGAATAAGGGTTTTTTGGATCCAAAATAGATGTTTCTGAATGAATATCAATATCATTTATTGATTCTAGATTTCCTTCTCTTGTTAATTTTTCTTCTAATATTACTTTTTTTTCTAAATCAATATCTTTTTTATTAAATTTTGTATTAAATATTAATTCATACATTAATTCAGTTACTTTTTTCCATTGTGTATCTAATGTTCTAATATAATATGATGTATGATCTTTAGTGGTATATGCATTTGTTAATGTACTATTATTACTTAATTCTTGTAAAAATAAGTTTTTATTTTGATACTTATTAGTTCTTTTAAATTTAATATGTTCTAAAAAATGTGATATACCAGTTTGACCTTTTTTTTCATGTATACTTCCTAATGGAATATATACTTGTATACTAAATATATTATCATTATTAGTTATAAATCTTAAATCATCTTTTTTCATGATTTATTTAATTAAAATAAAATATTATATATTTTTATGGATAAATTAATAAATTTTAATAATTCTAATAATACAAATAATAACTCATATTATAATTTAAATAATAAGAATTATAATAATTGTAAAATATTAATAGATCAATATTTTAAAACATATAATATGTATACAAAAATTAACAAAACAAATTGTGTTACAAATTCTTGTAAAAGAAGAAAAGAAGAATTAATTGGGTGTTTAAAAGATTTACATAAAATTATTGAAATATGTAAATAATTTAAAATTAATTTTAAATTAGAATTATATAATTATTTTTATTTTTAAAGTTTATATATGAATATTCTAAAAGATAGCCTTGAAATTTGTGATGAAGAATTATATGATTTAATTAAATTAGAAGAAAAAAGACAGATAGAAGGTCTTGAATTAATCGCATCTGAGAATATTACATCTACA
>Ga0257114_1001320_pt1 | contig 17876 bp, 9 predicted proteins | sample SI112_10mmetaG_FD_190149 | JGI IMG/M metagenome (GOLD analysis project Ga0257114, IMG submission 190149) | Marine microbial communities from Saanich Inlet, British Columbia, Canada - SI112_10m | ecosystem: Environmental > Aquatic > Marine > Inlet | place: Canada: British Columbia | collected...
AACGACGACGAACGACGACGACGACGACGACGACGACGACGCGACTGACGGGAGGCGGTGGTGCTGCGCGACGTAGGTTTTTCTTGCTGAAGCGAGCGATACGGGCGATACGAAGATTGAAAGAGCTGCGCGAGGCGGCGATGAAGCGGTCGAACGAGCTTCGAGGGGTGTTGCTCGAGGAGTATAAGATTCGAGCGTTTCAGAGCGTGTCGCTGAAGTTGTTCGACATGCCGCATCAGCCGCGGCGAATGCGACAGGCGGTGCGAATTTGGCGGGCGTGGCGGGTGCAGACGAAGCTCAAGGCGAAATTAAAGGATATTCGCGGCGACGGGTTGAGCGTGCTGCACAAGACGGAGGAGGATTTGCGAGAGGCGATGTCGGCGCACGGATTGGCGACGATGCCGCCGAGCGGGGGAGCGATGCATTTAGATCCGACGTTGGAGGCTTTGAAGGCGTGCTCGGCGTGTCGTGGGATGTCGGAGAGCGCTTTGGCGACGCTTCGCTCGCGGGCGAAAACCGTCGTCGTGCGCCCGAAAGAGCGCGTGGGCGAATCGGTGGCGCGCGACGAGTTGACCGTGTTGGTCGACGGCGAGGTTGATTTGCGAGGACAGATAGAGATTGATGTGAGTGTGCGAGGAGACGTCGATCAGAAAGCGATGACGACTTTGTGTTCGCGGCCGGGAACGTGCTTGAATTCTTTCATGGATATATTAGAACACATTCCGGCGCCGGCTGAGGCGAACGAAGGAGAAGACGCGGCGCGTGCGCTTTCGTCACCATCGGTTGACGGTTTGGGCGAAGAATCGACGCCAGCGATGTCACTGAAATCTCATGACGAGAGTGGAGAGCGCGTGCGCGTGCGTCTGACGTTTGGTTCGGATCACGAGCTTCACCGGCGCGATCGCGTGCGCGTCTCCGCGCGCGCCGCCAATCGAGGTTGCGTCTTAGCGGTGTTTCGCATGTCGGATTATCACGAGTGTGCTGGCACTGTGATTGGCACCCAAGGGGTGGCGCTGAGACTCGCGAGTGGGTTCGCGGCGGTGTGCAAGTATGTGGGCATGATGGGGGACATGAGATCGCTCTGGGTGCACGATAGAGGCGCCGACGAGCCGCAACCGAGCGACAGCGACGAAGAGGTACTTGTATGCACACACGCGTTATCTCGGATGCTGGACGCCAAAGTAGTGAGCTTGATTGATACGAGTGGCGTTATTGCTACGTTGGAGCGACATGGGTACAGAAAACGTAGCTCCGGAGCGGCGTCGAAGAGCGGCGGATTCTTCGCTAGGCGCAAGGAAAAGAAGAACGCTGAGCCAGAACCAGAGCCGACGTCGGAAGTCTCGGTCGAGACGAAAGTGTTTCCTCCTGGTGCGATCGTGTTACAACAAGGTGCTTCAGCCGCTGCACTCATCGTCGAACGAGGCTCGCTAGAGGCGCTCGTCGAAGCAGTACCATCCTCGAGACGAGAAAAGCCACCGCTACCGAATTCCTCGCCGCGAATTCGTCAGGCATCAGAGACGCCAATTTTCACCGCCAACGTCGGCGACATCGTTGGTTCACATTTGCTGTTGACTGGTCAGCGCAGCGGTCTGACGATTCGTGCTGGTTCGAGCGGTGCCGTTGTGGTTTTGCTTCCGTTGAGTACCCTGGCTCGCTTGGGCCGCACGCGCGCTGCCATAACACATAAGATGGTTGTGTCACTCGCACGAAGAGTGCGCGACGCACCGAGCTCACTGATTTGGGATCGATGTGGCGCTGAAATGGAAACGCTCGAGGCGGGTGAAGCTTTAAATGCGCGTGCAGGCGGCGTGCACATCGTCGTCACGGGTTGCCTGCGGGAACAGATGGAAGAACCCCACGGGCTATCGCGCGCGAATTCTTCGCAAAATTTGTTCAAGCGACGAAAGTCGCAAAGTGGTAAGTCTACCGCTGCGTACGTTCCAAGTGGTCCTGGCTACGTCGTGAGCCCTGGCGAGGCGACTGGAGAAGATTCGGTTCTCATGGAAACCACCGCATCGCGACCCATGGCGGCGACGCCGAGATCGAGACGGCAGAGCTTGATGGCACCCGCGGCTAGGTTCACAGCGCGTGCTGTGCGAGACTCGCAAGTGTTATGGATATCATCCGCCGGATTGGACACGCTCGCGTTCGCCGCGCCCACGGCATTCGTACGCCTGGCGCGCGGTTTGGGTTTGCGTCAGGCCAATCGTACGGCGGCGTTGTCCGGAACCGCGCACACGGCGCCTCTGATTCCTGGTTTAGTGCTTTCCCAGAAGGCGTCCAACGCGCCGAAGACAGTCTCAGTCATTCCCGTCACCGAAGGTGCCGCCGTTCATTTGGACGAATTTTGCTACTCCTTAGCCTTCGCGCTGAGTAAGATTTGTCGCGCGAGAACAGTGGACTCCGCGTGCCGGCTTGGGGAACTCGGACAAGCCGCTATCGGACCGCTCGCACAAGAAGCGACGGCGAATTGGCTTTCTCAAGTTGAATCAGCGTATGACGTCGTGATCTTGAAAGGGGATCCTTTCCCGTCGCCTTGGTGCGCACAATGCGCTCGACACAGCGATACCATTTTGCTCGTCGCCAACGCAAACGATCAAGCGCCGACGCACGAGGAAGGGCAAACTCTACAAGATCGCCTTCTTCACGGTCTCGGTGAGACAAAATTTCAACGCGTCTTGCTCGCTCAACGAGAACTTGTGCTTTTGCACCAAGACGCCGATGTGACGCCCAAGGATACGAAATCTTGGCTCACGGCGTTCAGCGTCCAACGTCATCATCACGTCGCCATGCAGGCGTCTTCTGGTCTCGTGCCGTCGCATGCCGCGCGTCTCGCCCGCTCACTTCGCGAGTTATCCGTTGGTTTAGTCATGGGTGGTGGAGGTGCACGTGGGTTGGCTCACGTGGGTGTTCTCGCGGCGATGGAAGAAGAGGGCGTTCCGATCGACGCCGTCGGCGGTACGTCCATCGGCGCCATGGTCGGCGGCATGTACGCTCGCGACCCTAGCGCCCTTCTCGTTCGCATCATGGTGACGAAGTTTGCCAAGGAAATGTCTAGCGCGTGGGGACGCGTGATCGATCTCACCCTTCCCGTCGTCAGTTACTTCACCGGCTGGGGCATGAACCGTGCGCTCGGCATAAATCTCGGCGAAACGAAAATCGAAGACTGCTGGCTGCCGTTCTTTTGCTGCACGCTCGATTTAATCTCGTGCATGCCAATCGTGCACCGAAACGGTACGCTTTGGCGCTACGTGCGCGCGAGCATGGCACTTGTCGGTTTTTTACCTCCCGTGTGTGACACCGAGCAAGGACAACAGAAGAACATGCACGTGCTCGTGGACGGCGGATACGTCAATAATCTACCCACGGATGTCATGCGCGCGTTGGGCGCGCACTACGTCATCGCCGTCGACGTCGCGGGCGAAGGCTTGGATGGGCAATCGCTTACGCCTTGGGGCGATGGTATCAGCGGCACGTGGTTGCTTTTGCGACGACTCCTTCCGCGATGGCTCGGTGGTGGACATTCCATCCCGACCATGGCGGACATGCAAGGGCAGCTTCCGTTTGTCACCGACACCGTCAAGCACCAAACGCGCTTGGAAGACATCGACGTGTACATTCGTCCGAATGTCTCGAGCATCGGGATTTTGGAATTCAACAAGTACAGCGCCATCATTCGTCACGGTTACGACATCGGTATCAAGATGGCGCGCGAGTGGAAGTCTGAAAATCCCGACGTCGCGTTACTACTCGAGCAAGGGAGAAACATTCGTCGCGGCTTGACGGCGATGCGGTCGGCTCGCTCGGGCAATCCGAGCGCGACAAACTCACGAGAATCCATCGCTAGCGACTCGGGCAGTGACGCAACCTCGGCGTACGGCAGCGCGGAGGATTTGCACAACCACCGTCACACCCTCAAGCCACTCAGCGAAGGTTTGCTGAGCGAATTCTCCGACGACGACGACGTCCATGTCCGCTCCCTGCTGCGAACCAATAGTTCATTCGCGAGCTGGACACCCGCACCGAAACAAAAACGGCCACCAGACATGTTTTAATTCGTGTACCACAACGCTGCTACGCTAGATAGATGTAAATTTACAATCATTTGTTTGTTTCTAAGAGTACGGTTTGTTCGAACGTGGCAGCTCCCCGCTGACGCGTTGGCGATGCCATTTCCCTTGAACATGTTCCGCCCGCTGCGCCTCGCTCGTGAACACTTTGCGACACAATTCACAGTGTGGTCCAGGAGGTGGTTTCACGTACCTCCGCCCACCAACACCGCTCGCGCCACCCCCCCCGGCAGCGCTTCGCACGTTGCTCAAATGCTTCTTCCCGCGCGCGTGCTCGGCGTACTGCGCGTCGCTCGTAAAGTCCATCTGGCACACCTCGCACCGCGGTCGATCCGCGCGTTTCGCCAAGCGCCGCTCGAGTTCATTTTTAAACGTCCCCGGCGCGTCCTTGCCCTCCCCGTCCGCGCGCGAACCAGCCGGAATCGGCGCGCCACGCGCGCCGACGCTCGACTTGCCCAAAAACGACCCTCGCGCCCCTTTCCCCTTGTAATCGTTCCCTTCCGGCAGCAACGCCGCGGGAAGCGGTTCTATGCGCGGTAAATCGTCTCCTCCCACGATGACCTCCGCATCATCATCGCTCGACGCTTCCCGGCGCTTCCGTCGTCGTTTCTTTGCATCCTTTTTTTCTTTTTTTTGCTTCTTCTTTCGCTTCTTTTCCTTTGACGACGACGACGACGACGCGCTTTCGCTCTCGCTCTCGCTCGGGAGCTCGGCGAGACGTTTTTCTAACGCCTCGAGCTCGGCATCGATCGCGTTCAGCGCCTCGCGCGGCATCGCGGGCGCGTCCCAGTGTAACGACTTTCACTGGGACACCGCATTGGGACACGCATGCGATCGCGCGACGACGACGATTCGGACGCCCTCGACCGGTCGTTCACGTGCGGAGGTTTACGTTACGTCGAGCCGTATCGCCGACGCGTGCGCGTGCGCGTGTCGAAGCGTCACGAAGGTGCTTTTCGTGACGTGCTCGTCAATCAAGTCTCAAAGTCAGAGTTTGCGGCGCGGAATTCGGACGATGTAGACGCGTACTGGGCGACAGCGCTCGCGGCGCGACGCGTGCGGTGCGTGATAGATGCGCTGCGAAAGATGCCGCGCGGCGGGGAGGCGACGGAGGAGATGTGGACGGAGATGGGTGTGGAACATTTGGACGAGTTCGTCCCGGCGGGGACGCTGCTCGAAATCGAGCGGTGCGTGCACGAGCGGTGCGTCGCGGATGCGATGCCAGAGATCGTGTTTGAGTGTGAAAAGACTGGGTTAGTCGTGGTGGAGAAACCTGCGGGCGTGCCGGTGCTCGCGGGGGCGGCGCCAGGGTGGCAAGGGTACGGGAATTTGGCGGCGTTGACGTCGGCGCTGCGGCGTCGCCGCGCGGCGAAGGACGACGCGGCGGACGAAACGCGGCGGACGAAACGCGCGCGCGCGACCGGCGATGCGGGTAAGGTCTGGGCTGTGAATAGGATCGACGCTCCGGTGAGTGGGATTTGGCTCGCGGCGACGTCGCCGAAATTGGCGGCCAAGGCGAACGTGTGGATGTCGAAAACGTCGCTCGGGAAGACGTATTTGGCGCTCGTTCGAGGCGCTCAAATCGAGTGTGGCGTGCGCATCGACTCGCCCCTCGCGAAAGACAAAGAATCATCGTTAGCTGTGGTTTCGGAAAAGGACGGAAAGCCGTGCGCGACGCGCGTCGTTGTCTTGCAAAGGCGCGAGAGCGAAGACGTCGCCCTCGTAGCGTGTCGTCTGGAATCGCACGGGCGCTACCACCAGATTCGCGCGCATCTCTCATCCATCGGGCATCCGATCGTCTTCGATAGTGCATACGGCGATGAAGACCCAGAGTCGTCTTACGCCGGTCGCGCGTACGCCGACGACGCCGAGACCCGGGTCGTCGCTCGAAAGCTCGCCGAGCGTCGAGACGCCGCGTGCGCCGAATGCGACGCCCTCATCGCCCTCACCGCCTCCGACGACGCCACCACCAAACCCCTCGCCGCCAAGCGCATCCATCTCCACGCCCTTCGATACCAATTCTCCATCCGAGACGTGAATTACGATTTACGTTCGCTTCGGCTTCCCGAATTCGCGCTCGACGCCCTCGGCGCCGCCGTCTCCGTCGACGACGTCGTCGCCCGCGTCGACGCCCGCGTCGACGAAATCGAATCCTCTCGCGAGTAGCGCGTCGTCCTGTGATTTATCTAGCGCTCGAGCGCCGGACGCCGGCGCTCGACGCCGATCCGCGCCGATCCGCGCCGTCCGCGCGCGCGCCGTCCCGATGTCCATATTTAAGGCTCTAATCATCGCAGCCGCCAGGCGTCGCGCGCACTTCGCGCCGCGCGTCGCGATGTTCGGCGCGCCGCCCGCGAGCGATGGCGCGCGCGACGCGCGGAGCGTGCTGTGCTGCCTGTGCGCGATCCCGATGCACCCGAACCCGAGCGGCATGTGCGTCGAGTGCGTGCGCACGCAGGTTGACATCACCGAGGGCATCAGCAAAAACTGCGTCGTCACGTATTGCTCGCAGTGCGAGCGCTACCTGCAGCCGCCCAAGCACTGGATCCGCGCCGATCTCGAGAGCAAAGAGCTGCTGACGTTTTGCATCAAGCGCATCAAGGGATTACAAAAGGTGAAGCTCGTGGACGCGGGCTTCGTGTGGACGGAGCCGCACAGTAAACGACTGAAGACGAAGCTGACCATACAGAAGGAAGTGCTGAACGGAGCGATACTGCAGCAGACGTTCGTGACGGAATTTGTGGTGGAGTGGAGGATGTGCGATGCGTGCGCGCGGAGCGCGGCGAATAGTGATCAGTGGAACGCGTGCGTGCAGGTGCGGCAAAAAGTGGAACATAAGCGGACGTTTTTGTTCCTCGAGCAGATGATTTTGAAGCACGGCATGGAGCGAGACGCGATCGGAATCAAGAGTCAGCCGGATGGGTTAGATTTTTATTACGGTCATCGATCGCATGGGTTGAGGTTTGTAGATTTTTTGGGCAGCGTGGTGGCGACGCGGTCGAGGGGCGACAAGCAGTTGGTGTCGCACGACGCGAATAGCAATACGTACAATTACAGGTTTACTTTCTTCGTGGAGATCGTGCCGGTGTGCAAGGAAGATTTGGTGGTGATTCCTTTCAAGCTTTCGAAGGAGTTTGGGAGCGTTGGGCCGGTGATGCTGTGCACGCGGGTGTCGAATTCTTTGCAGTTTACGGATCCGGTGACGATGCGACAGATTTGGATCGATCAGGAAAAGTATTGGCGCCAACCGTTTCGCGCGGCGGCGACGGCGAAGCAGATGATAGAGTACGTCATCCTTGACGTTGAAGTCGATCAATCTACGAGACAAGGGAAGTTGTGCATGGCGGATGTCGAAGTCGCGCGCTCAAGCGATTTCGGCGTCAACGACACGACGTTTTTCGTCAAGACGCACTTGGGGAATATCTTACAAGCGGGCGACACCGCGCTTGGATACGATTTGACAAATTTGCAAATCGTCGATCCAGAGATGGAGAAGTACTCGGGTAAACATCAAGGCGTTGTGCCGGATGTTTTCCTCGTGAAGAAGTCGTATGCCGAGAGTCGTCGACGAAGGCGCGAGCGAGGCGTGGCTAGAAATTGGCGTTTACAGCGCATGCAAGTGGAAGAAGACGAAGAAACGCAACAAAGGTCTCGCGGGAGCGCTGATCGCATGGCTCAGGACGAAGAGTTGTTCTATCAAGAGTTGGAAGAAGACGAGGAAACGCGAGCGCAAGTACAAATTTTCAAGGATGAAAACGCCATAAACGCCAACGTCACCGCGGCGGCTGGCGACGACGACGACGACGACGACGCACCAGAGGTGCCGATCGAGGAGCTTCTGGATGAGTTGACTCTATTGCAGCGCCAAGCTGACGACGAGGACGACGAGAACGATCTCGACGATCTCGACGATTCCATGCAAGAGTGAGAGAGTACATTGTAAAATTACATAAAGTCGGTTTATGAACAGAGTTTGTTAGAAGAAAGCGCCGGCCCGGGTCAATGATCACTCCGTGGATGTATAGTCTATCCAATCTCCTTCGTCGGCTTCCCAATCATCCTCGTCGTCGTCGTCATCGAAATCGTCGTCGTCGTCATCGAGATCGTCGAAAACGTCGTCGTAGGGGCGCGGGCTGTTCATGTTCATGAAAGATTTAAGGGGCACGTGCAAGCTTCGGATGTGGTCCTCCAAAACCTCTTGAACCGTGCTAAGGTCCGTCTCATCGGATTCGTGTTCGTCTGGCGACATTCTGTGGGTGTTGCTCCGTACGTTGCTCCATACGTCAGGGCGCCAACCTTCGAGATGTGACACGTGCGTGCAAATTATATTTGTAACATGTCGCACGGTATCCAAGTCGTTCGCGATCGCCTGCGCGTTGTACTCGGGCAAAAGGTATTTTTGCTTAATGCCGACGATTTGCGACCCTTGCGTTTTGCGATCACTCTTCGCTTGAACAACTTTCTCGTAGCACGATCTCAGCATGTGCAGCAAGGCTTCGACGCGATGCCGCAGCGTGCACCCGTGCAACATCACTCGAAGTTCCGGGCTCCGGCTCACAATCGTACGAACCATCGCAGTCGCGACGAACTCCATGCTATGAGTGTCGTCGTAGGGGGTTTGTTCATTGCCTTCTTTCACGTGCTCGAGAAATAGGGCTTCCAGCACTACGTCCACGCGCGGTGACCCGCTCGACTCTGCGAACGGCGGATACTCCCTCGCCTTCAACGTTCGCCCGAACCACTCCCAGCCGACGTATTTGTTCAGCGTGTACATCATCACATTTTCGTCCAAAACAGACAAAATGCTTCCCGGATCCCGCATTCCGCGCAGCATCGTGCGCACGACTTCCTGAAACTCGCTCGGAAACCGCGCGTGAATCTCGCGTTCGGGTTGCCACAACATCCATCGCACCCCGTACGAAACCATACCGACGAATCGTCGATCTTTCCTCAAACTCGACACCATAGTTTCATCCTCCGCGTACCACGGCGCTGCCTTCCCGAACGGCTCGTGACTCAGATGCGCGTATCCCGGATATATCTGCAACACCCCGTCGCACTTCGGCCGTCCCAGCACGTCTCGTTCGTCGTCGTACACCAACCCCTTATCGCTCCGCGCGTCCGTGTGCACGTACACCTGCACCTTTTCCCCCACTCGCAGCGTGATCGGCGCATTCAGCTTCAGCGCCACCAACTCGTCGTAGCTCGGTCGATGTTCCTCGTCGTACGCCGGTTCGCCCCACGCCTCGGCGTCCATCAAATCCGCCACGTTCGCGTCGTTCGCGCTGTAATGCCCGTACCGCTCGCTCACGTCCACCGGCGGCAGCGCGTCGTCGAAAGTCTTCAAGTGCACGTTTTTCGCGTACACTCGCACCCTGCCGAGGTTTCCGCGCACGGATATCGCGCTGATTTCGATCGAATCGATGGGCAACGCGGTGGCGCATCCGAGCGAGAAAAACATCCCGGAAAAGCTGTGATCCTCGCGATCGGGCGTGGGGGCGGTGAATTCGGAGTAGTGCAAGTCATCGCTCGCGCGCGCGAGCTCGCGGATGGGCATGGCGGGCGACGGCGCGCGCGGCGATGCGCGGCGCGGCGCGAGGGCGGCGCGAAGGCTAACCGAAACGCGAGCGAGAGTCAATAATTACAAACGACGCGACGACGACGCGATCAGGACGCGGCGGTTCGATCGCCGGCGCGGGGGGAGGGGACGTCGTCGGTGGCGGAGGGTGAGCCGGCGCTGGGGCTGGGGGCGTCGGAAATCTCAGACGCGGAGGGCTCGGCGCGGACGCGCGCGGCTCGGGACTTGTCGCGCTTGACGTGGCGGGGAAGCGCGCTCTTGGGGCTGGCGCGCTTCTTTTTGACGACAGACGCGGCGTTCTGGACGACGCGCGCGCGGAGGACCTCCTCGAGCACGGCGACGTCTTCGGGCGCGCGCAACGCCGGCGTTTGGTTGTTCACCGGGCACACCTTGATTTTATACCCGTTTTCCAGCGTGTTGAGGGCCTCGATGTTCTCCATGCGCTGCAGCGGCGTCGTGTCGTTGGAATCGTCGACGAGCGTTCTCAAGTACATCGCGTCGTAACACGAGCAGCCGAGGACGTGCCAGTGCATCGCCGCCGCGTCGAGACGGTTCTTCGTCTCGCGCTTCGTCGGCGTGAGATCGAGCTCGCCCGTCATCGTCTCCCGCGGCTTCGACCCGATCGCCGGGATCACCGCGCGCGTCAAATATAACGCGAATCCTTGCTTATCGAACACGCATCGCGGTCTGGTTTCGCTCTCAAGCCGCGCGGGATCCGTCGCCGCCACGCACGTCGACGCGACGCACCACTCGTCCGCGTTCGCCTCCATCTCCATCACGCACGCGTCCACGGAGTCCACGTCGATCAAGCACTCGTCCACCTTCAACGCGACGACGAAATCCCATCCTCCGCCCGTCAGCTTCGCCGCCTGGCGCGCGTAAGTACTCGCCGTTCGCCTCGCGTCTTGCGCCACCAAAACCGTCTCGATTCCGTACTCCTTCGCCGTCTCCACGATTCTATAATCATCCGTCGCCACCACCACTCGATCCAATCGCGCGCACCTCTTCATGCTCTCCGCCGCCCTCGCGAACGCCGGCTTCCCGTGCACGATCATCAGCGCTTTCCCCGCGAATTGATCGTCCTCGCCGTCCTCGTACGGCGCCGAAACCACCCCCAGGACGAAATTCGCGCTCATCCGCCTTCGCGTCCCGCGCTTCCCGCCCGCCGCGCGCGCCCGCGCGTCGCGCGCGCTCGCGTCCGCGTCCTCATCGACCGCATCGCTCGCGCGCGCCTCGGGCCGTCGCCTCGCGCGCCACCGCGCGCGGTTTTTCCGCCGTCGAATGAATTTCTGAAGATCGATCGTCCCGTCGCCGTCCGCGCTCGTCGCGCGGAACGCGACGACGAACGCGATCGCCGACGCGATCGCGCGCCATCGCGACGCCACCCTCGCGAGCGCGCCGAGCATGGAGGCGACGCGCGCCGTTCGCGACGCGACGGAAAATTCGATTCGCGCGACGACGTGTGACGACACACGGCGGCGCGGCGCGCGCGACGCCGCACCGGCGCGGCGCGCGCGATCGCGTCGCGAATGCCGCCGTCGACGCGTCGGCGTCGCGCGGCGCGACGGTGCGCGCGCGCGATCGGCGTCGTCGCATCGCTGTTCGCGACGCGGTCCGTCATCGCGCGCGCGCGCGCGGCGCCGCGAGCGACGCGCGCCGAGCGCGAGGGCGGCGATGCGTCGACGCGCGACGACGCGACGCGCGACGCGTCGACGCGCGACGGGACGTTCTGGGCGCGCGCGCGCGCGGACGCGGGACGACGGGACGAGGTGAAGGCGGCGATGCGAGAGGCGTTCGGGGCGTACAGGACGCACGCGCTGGGACACGACGAGCTCGCGCCGCGCGCGCGGACGGGGCGAGACGATTTCGGTGGGATCGGGGCGACGCTGATCGATAGCTTGGACACGCTGCACATCATGGGGTTGCGCGCGGAGTTCGACGAGGCGCTGCGGTATTTGAAAAAGCCGGGATCGGCGTTTCGGGATTTGGTGCAGGGCGAGACGGACAGAGACGTGAGCGTGTTCGAGACGAACATTCGCGTTCTGGGAGGGCTGCTGGCGGCGCACGATTTATCGGGCGACGCGGACGTTTTAGAGCTCGCGGAATCCATCGCGGCGAGACTTTCGGCGGCGTTCGACACCCCGAGCGGAGTGCCGCACTCGTTCGTGAACGTCAAGACTGGGAACTCGTTTGGGTTACCTTGGACGAAAGGCGCGTCCATACTCGCCGATTTCGGGTCGATGCATTTGGAGTGGGCGACGCTGAGCGCGCGCACGAAGAATCCGGTGTACGAGGCGCACACGAATCACGTGTTCGAGACGGTCTCATCCCTGGGACGACGAGGCAAAAGTGGCGCTAGCACCAAGGGTTTGTTTTCCGCGCATTTTAACGTCGATACCGGAGAGTTTGCGGGCGGAGACGTCACTTTCGGTGCGCTCGGCGATAGCTTTTACGAATACTTGATCAAGTGTTGGCGTTCGCTCGGCGATTTAAAAGACGCCGAGACGTGGCGCGAGATGTTCGACGAAGCCATGCTCGGGATGAAAACGAGTTTGCTGCGAGACTGGAAAACGGACGAGGCGACTGGTGAGAAGTATTCGTACGTTTCTCCGATTGGAGGTTCCGGTGCCGGTTCGATGGAACATCTCGCGTGTTTCGTCCCGGGTATGCTCGTGCTCGGCGCGGCAGAGGCGCCCACGCCTACAATCGCCGATGAGTACGTGCAAATAGCGAAGGATATCGCGCGTACGTGTGTAGATATGTATTCTTCTCAGCCTTGCGGCCTATCCGCAGATCACGTGCGATTCGACTCGGGTTCAAAGACCATCTCGAACATCAACGGCAAAAATATTCAACGCCCGGAAACGGTGGAATCTTTGTTTTATTTGTATCGCAAAACTGGAGATGAAATTTATCGGACACAAGCTTGGAAAATCTTTCAATCCATGAAGTCAGCTTATCGAGTCCCCGAAAGTGGCGGCTGGCAAGGCGTGCTCGACGTCTCGAAGACCCCGACGGCGGGCGACGACAAGATGCAATCATTCTTCCTCGCCGAGACGTTGAAGTATTTATATCTCATCTTCACCGACAGTGATACAATGCACTTGGATGAGTGGGTTTTCAACACCGAGGCACACCCACTGAGAATCACAAAGGCACGTGAACGACTGAACGATTGACAAACACGCCGAGCAATACGGAAGGTGGATATTTATCACAACTTTGTAATAGGATAGCATAGAAAGTAGAAGTAGAAACGGCGTGCGGCGATGCTGCGTAATTTACTGCGTAGTTTACTTTGAGCTTCATGCGTTGCTTTGATGATACGGACACGCTCGCTCGCGACGAAGAAGACGACTCCAGCGCTTTCCTCGCGCCAGCGAGACTTGAATGGATGAAACAAGAATTGAAACAATTGAAAGAATGATCGTCATTTGCGACGAACGTAATGAATTCGTTTGGAATCTTACCACGAATGACGCTCTATTCGTCGAATCGAAACGGTGTAGATTCCCTCGACGTCGTCCTCTCTTCGACGACGACCTTGGTGACTTTACTCTCGCCGCGCCGCGGCGGATAGAGATACTGGCGCATGTCGGCGCAAGTGTAAGAATTGAGCTTTAATTCGCGGTACGTAGACGTCGGTGATGCATCGATGAGCTCACTCGCGGTGATGCGTTTGGTGTGATCCTTACGCAAACACGCCGATAACAACGCGCGCAGTGCGTTTGAGACGGCGTCTTCGCCGTCGACGGCGCCGGCGACGTCGATGTCGTCGTCCATGATTTGTATCACCAACCCCAGTGGGCCGCCGTCTTCGATATCGAACACGTGCTTTCCCATGACACTTTCGAGGACTGTGAGACCCATGCCCCAGACGTCGGCTTCGGGCCCGCATCTCGCGGCGCTCGATTCCAAGCGTTCGGGCGACATGTACATGATGGTTCCGAGCGAGTCGTGCGCGTCGTCTTCGACATCGCCACCCGCAAAGGGCGTGCACAGACCAAAGTCGCTCAGTTTACACTCCCCGCACTCGTTTATCAACACATTGCTCGGCTTCACGTCGCGATGTACGATCTCGAGAGTGTCGTGTAAATACGCCAACCCGTTGGTGACGCACCTCGCCGCGCACATCGCCGCCCGCGGCGCAAAACGCATCGACCCGCGCGACCTCACGACGTCTTCCAACGATCCGAAATGCATGAGTTCGAGCGTGATCAACACCTCGTTTTTAACTGCATCGTACCCGAACCCAAAACATCGCACGAGCCCTTCGTACGTCGGCGCGCTCTCCGTTTCCTCGTCGTCCTCCGCCGCCGTCGGGTCAACGCCGAGCGCGCCTCGCGCGGTCAACGAAGACCACCCTTCGACGTCCCCATTCCTATCGAACCGCGCGTTCACCGACGACGACGAAATGCGCTGAAACGTCCACATTTCCCGCTTCGCTTGCACCTCCATCGCGCGATCGTCCGCTCGGATGCGTTTCGTCGCTCGCCTCGCGTCTTCGCCGCGCGTCACCACGCTCGAGCTTCCTCGACCGAGCACGCGCGACGACCCCCCCCCCAGCGTCGACCCGCCGCCGACCGCCGCCGCGCTCGACCTCAGCGACGCGCTCGACGACGACGACGACACCGACCGCGACGGTCTCGGTTTCTTCGCGCGCGCGCCCGCGTCGTCGCGTCGTCGTCGCGCGGGCATCTCCGAAAAAGCGCGACCCCAAAAAAGTGCATCGCCGTCGCGCGCGTCCTCGCGCGCGCCGATGCGCGTCCGCGCCGACGCGCGCGCGCCGACGCCACCGAAATCCAAATCATCGCTCGACGACGACGACGACGACGACGCCATCGCGCGCCGTCGACTCGCGTCGCCGCGCGCGACGCGGGTCGTCATTAAAGCGCACGGCGACCGCGCGACGTCGCGCCGTTCGTCCGAGTCGTCCGCCCGCGCGCCGCGCGCGGCGAGTCAGGACTCGCGCCGCGCGCGCGTCTCCGGCCGTTCGCCGCCGATTCGTCTACCGGCGACGGGCGGCGCGACCTTTGACGACGCGAGAAGACGAACCGTCGTCCGCGCGTCCGAATTTTCCGTATGTCCGAACCGACACACTGCCACCATACGAAAGCGTCCGAATTCCGCGTTCGCGAGGGGGTCGCGATGAGTCGGACTCGTCGCGCGCGTCGCGCGAGCCAATCGAAACGCTCGATCCGAGCGAGCGAGCGCTCGAGCGTGAGGCGATTCGCGCGCGCGCGCGCCGGCCGGCACACGACGACGCACCGCACGAAAGATGTCTGGACGAGGTAAAGGAAAATCCGGCAAGAAGGCCACGAGCCGATCCGCCAAGGCGGGCTTGCAATTCCCGGTCGGCCGGGTCGCGCGCTACCTGAAGGCTGGCAAGTACGCGACGCGCGTCGGCGCCGGTGCGCCGGTGTACTTGGCGGCTGTCATGGTGAGTGGTTTTTTGAAATTTGAAATTTGAAATCGAGCGTTCGCGGCGCGCGCGGCGATGGGCTCGGGATGGTGGACGAAGACTGACGCGTTGAATCGTTGTGTTTTACGCCGCGTAGGAATACTTGTGCGCCGAAGTGCTCGAACTCGCGGGTAACGCCGCGCGCGACAACAAGAAGTCGCGCGTCGTGCCGCGCCACATCCAACTCGCGATCCGCAACGACGAAGAGCTCTCCAAGCTCCTCGGCACCGTCACGATCGCGGCGGGTGGTGTTTTGCCGAACATCCACTCCGTTTTGTTGCCGAAGAAGTCCAAGAAGTCTGGCTCGGCGTCCCAAGAATACTAAATCTTTTCTCAGATTTTGAATTTTTAGCGCCTCGCGCGCGCAAACAAAACAAACCAAAAAAATTACTTGGTGTTCATTCAACACCACCACGAGAAGAAAGAATGTTTCACTATGCGCATTACATCATCATAATTAATCGTTCGCGTCATCAAGCCGGCTGGATGGCTAAGCGCTCGACGACGTTGCTCCTGGAATCTCTCGCGAGCTTGTCGAGAGGGAACGCCGTGCGTACCATGTACTCGACGCCCTTGCGACCTTTTTGGTACGGACGCGCGATGCCCAAGAACTCCAACTCGGCCACGGCGCGAGTAAATCGCGCCTGAAGCTGCCATAATTTTTCTCGCGGCAAACCGAACGTGCCTTTACCGCGAGCCGCCGCCGCTGCATCGCCGCGTTTCATCTCCGACCCCGCTTTACTCTCGCAAAAACTTTGAAACCAGTCGTATATGGGCGCTCGTTCGCCGAATCGCGCGAGTAGGCGATACGCCGCGGCGGTGTCAGGCAACGTTTCCGGCACGCGTCGACCGTTCGCCAAGGCGTAGTCATCGTGACGACAGCACGCGCATCGCAGCAGCTCGCTCGGATCCGTGAGCGTGTTCTCCAACGACAAACGAGGCGACGCCTGAAGCGCGGCGCGAACGCATTCGACGTCGGTGACGACGAATATTCCGCTCGCATCGAGCGATTCCGGTGGGTGGCTCCCGTACTTGCGCGCGATGGCGCGAAGAATGTCGCAAAATTCATTCGCCGCCGCGGATTTCGCCGAGTCGAGTCGAGGTCGTTCTGGCTTCGCCGCCGTTGCCACCGTCGTCGTCACCAAAGCTAGGGCGTTGGCTTCACTCCTCGCCGGTGCGCTTCGACCGCGCGGTGGAGACTTAGGAAGTACCAAACCATCGTTCGCCGCGGCGTCTTCATCGCGCGTTGAAGTCCTCGGCGCCGGCGTGAGGCTCGTCGCAAACGCCGCGCCGTTTCCACGCCGTTTCCGTGCGTTTAAGATTGCCTCCATCGCTAGTCGCTGATCTTCCGCGTTCGTCTCGTCGTGGGCCAGTTTTTCAGCCGTTGCATTGGCATTCGACGCAGCGATGACGAGACCGCGCCGTTCGTCGCCACCTTCGTTCGTCGGCGTGGATGCCAAAATTGCCGCCTCTCGCTGTCGAGCGTCCTCCGCGTCGAACGAGCCGTCCTCTATGTTTGACAGTAAAAAGCGCAGCTCCGAACCTTCTGCCGACCGCATGACCTCATCATCGTCCAAGAATTTCAGCATAGACTTGACCAAATCACCGATTTCCGCCGTCGTGAACTCGTCCCGAATGCGCGAGAACGCGACGTTGAGCAACGTCCCGCCTTGACTCTTGGGGTTGAATTCTCCAGCACCACCAAAGTATCCTTTTCGCGACGCGTCGAGGAGTAAGTCTGCCATCGTCGTCACGCTCTTTTTGAACTTTTTCTCCGTCGCCGCGCACGCGACTTGAATGCAACGCAACGAGAGTGCCCACCGTCGCCGCAAGCGGTACACATCCTTCAGCGCCGCGCTCAGTTCGCTCTTCGTGTGCGTCGTTGAAGACGCGGAGTCGCCGTCCCCGTCTCGCATCGACTTTGCGCCGAATCTGTGCTTGATGCGCGCGTACTCCACCGCGTTCGGATCGAGATCTCGAACGAATTGGTCGATGGCGTCGCCGTACTCGTCGTCGCTGTCGTCGCCGTCGGCGCAAGGCTCGCTCGAATCTTTAGCGAGCAGTGGCAACACCGCGCTCAGCGGCTCTGTCATGAAGTGTGTGATCGTGAGCAAATGGAGCGCACGACGCACGGCGGCGAGGGAAAAGTCGTGCTCTTTAAAGCGCGTGTGCAAAACGTTCAACACCTCGCTTCCAAACGCGGGCACGCGCTCGGGGCTCAACAGCACGCGCTCTTGCACAGCCTCCATCATTTGCCCGGGCGCCCAAAGCTGGAACGCCTGCGCGTTCATCAATGATGCCGTGGCGGCTGGTAACATCCCTTGAAGCGAACTCACACTCGTGGCCAAGCCCAAGAGGACGACGACGGGCACGCTCGAGACGAATTCCGAAACGCTTCGAATAAACGAATCCAACACGCGCACGTCGAAACTTTCCGTATCCTCGACGACGATAACCACCGGACAATTGCGACCTTGAATCACTGGATACGTCGTTTCGTCGTCGCCCGCGCGCTCCACGTCATCTCTCGCGCGCCGCTTCGACCGTCTCGCCGGCGACGTCGCGCGCGAATCTGTCGCCGCCCGCTTCTTCCCCCCCCGCGCGCGAACGTCGTCGCCCTCTCCCGATGCGCGCGAATCACCACCATTGTACACCGTCAACGCGTTCCCGATCGGCGACGGCACCGTCGACGCCGCGATGAGCCCGTCTCGACGCGCCCCCGACGTCTCCTCGTGCCATCGCCGCAGCGCGCGCATGCTCTTCCCCCCCC
>Ga0257114_1001321_pt1 | contig 17847 bp, 16 predicted proteins | sample SI112_10mmetaG_FD_190149 | JGI IMG/M metagenome (GOLD analysis project Ga0257114, IMG submission 190149) | Marine microbial communities from Saanich Inlet, British Columbia, Canada - SI112_10m | ecosystem: Environmental > Aquatic > Marine > Inlet | place: Canada: British Columbia | collected...
GCGAGTGATCACCAACTACCTGACCCGGGTGCGATTTTGTAATGAAGAAACCCAGCTGAATCTAGCGATTAAATCTGGACCAAAAACTGCACCCGAGGGTTTCAAACCCTGGTATGAATATCAACAACTCAAAGAAGATAAAGTGATTCTTTTTGGACACTGGGCAACGTTGGAAGGAGTGACAAACTGGCCAAACATTTATGCCCTTGATACCGGCTGTGTTTGGGGTCGGGATCTCACCGTCTTGCGTCTGGAAGACAAGCGGCGCTACAGTGTTCCTTTCAGTAATTCCAAGTAAGACTCTGGCATGGAATTGTTAATAGCATCATGAAAATCTATCTCGTTGGCGGCGCTGTCCGTGACAAACTACTGGGCATCCCGGTCAAAGACAGGGACTGGCTGGTGGTTGGTAGTAGCGTAGAAGAAATGCTGGCGCTTGATTACCAGCAAGTAGGCAAGGATTTTCCCGTCTTTCTTCACCCTGACAGCAAAGAAGAATATGCCCTTGCCCGCACAGAGCGGAAATCGGGCAAAGGTTACACCGGCTTCAAGGTACATGCTGATAAAAGCGTCACCCTGGAAGAAGATCTATTACGTCGTGACCTGACCATCAATGCCATGGCTGAAGACCAAGATGGAAAACTCGTTGACCCCTTGAATGGCCGGCAGGATCTGGACAATAAAATTCTGCGCCATGTCTCCGATGCATTCACTGAAGACCCATTACGTGTTTTAAGAGTAGCGCGTTTCGCTGCCCGCTTTCACCATCTTGGTTTTACCATTGCCGACGAAACGATGCAGTTAATGCAAGAGCTTAGCAGCGGCGAAGAACTGGAACATCTGATCAATGAGCGGATCTGGACAGAGACCGGCAATGCGCTGCGGGAAAAATCACCTCAGGTATATATCCAGGTGCTGGAAAACTGTAAGGCACTGGTAAAAATATTACCTGAAGTCGCCAATCTTTTTGGGGTGGCCCAGCCGGCAAAATATCATCCTGAAATTGATACAGGTATTCATACCCTGATGGTACTTGAACAGGCTTCACTATTAAGCACGGATACACTTGTGCGCTTTGCTGCCTTGATGCATGACGTGGGTAAAGGCGCCATCCCGGAACAACAGCGGCCCAACTTTCAAGGCCATGAGGAACTCGGTGCCGAGCTTATCAATAGTGCCTGCCAACGTATCAAGGCACCCAATGACTATCGCGACCTGGCAAAAATGACCAGCCTTTATCACACCCGCTGCCACCGGGCAGACAGGCATGGTGCAGAAGAAATTTTCGAAACTCTTGAGCTCACCGATGCCTATAGAAAACCGGATCGATTCGCCCAATTCCTGCTGGCTTGTGAAGCTGATTCCCGCGGCCGTCTTGGTCTGGAAAATATTCCCTATCCACAAGCAGGCCTTTTGGCAAAAGCACTTGAGGCAAGCAATAAAGTGGATGCCAGACAATTTGTCGAGCAAGGCTATAAAGATGCAGAAATTGGTGAGCAGGTTCGCATCAAACGTCTGCAGTTAATTTCGGTACACCTCAATCAATGAATAATTCTGCCAAGCATCCTGTTGTTCTTATTACCGGTGCGGCTGTCCGTCTGGGCGCTGCAACGGCAAGGTTACTGCATCTGCATGGCTACAACATTATTATCCACTGCAATAAGTCTGTTACCGATGCCACAAGCCTGAGCGATGAACTGAATCAGCAAAGAGAAAATTCGGCAACAGTACTGCAGGCAAACCTGTCTGATATGAATGCCGTGACTGAACTGGGTAAACAAAGCATTGCAACCTGGGGGCAACTGGATGTACTGATAAACAATGCCTCTGCTTTTTATCCTACGCCTTTGGCAGAAATCAGTCAGTCACAATGGGATGAGTTATTTGCCAGCAATGCCAGGGCGCCCCTGTTTCTCGCTCAGGCATGTGCACAGGCCCTCACCCAGCAAGAGGGTTGCATCATCAATATTTCAGACCTGTATGCACAAAGAGGACTAAGCAATCATTCCATCTACACCATGGCCAAGGCTGCACAGGAAGCCATGACCCGCTCCCTTGCCCGCGAACTGGCGCCAAAGGTTCGCGTCAACGGCATCGCTCCAGGGGCAATTTTATGGCCACCTGGTGAAGAGTTGTCGGAAGAAAAGAAACAGGCAATCATCAATAATGCTTCGTTGAAAAAAATGGGAGCACCTGAGGATATAGCCAATGCGGTGCTGTTTTTACTTGAAAAAGGCTCCTATATTACCGGCCAGGTTATTCATGTCGACGGCGGGCGATAATTATTCAATCAATGATTGAATAAAAAATACCTTGCATCAATTCCTGACACATAAAATAGTTACCAGATCTTTTATTTTTAATTTTTAGGATTTAACAAGGCTGTCAGTACATGATCTTCCCAGCGCCCGTTAATATACAGGTAGCGCTTGGCAAAACCTTCTTTTTCAAAACCCATTTTTTCCAGCAAGCGAGCAGAACGCTCGTTTACCGGCATATAGTTGGCGCTAATTCTGTTTAAGCGAAGATTATTAAAGGCATAGTCAACAACATGCCTGACAATGCCGCTCATATAGCCCTTGCCTTCGTAGTCGGCATCGACTGAATAGCCCATGGTGCAATAAAGACCAGGACTGTAAACAATATTGGTTAACGAACAGGTCCCTACCACCTTTCCCTCTTCCAGCCCCACAAAATGCACAGCCCTGCCATCCTGGTAATCGCGTTCTCTTGCCTCAAGCCGCTTTGTCCAGGATTCAATGCTGTTGTGATCTTGTCTGACCAGAGGATGCCAGCGGGCAAATCGAAGGGAATTGCTGGTGTAATAATCGGCCAGCAGTTTTGCATGTTTAACTTGTGTGGTGAGAATTTCCACGGAAAACAGATTTAGTGTGCTTCCTGATCTTCAGGCTCTTGAGGATCGACCTCATCCAATGACTCGAGTATTTCCTGTGCCTCATCGTAATCGGCATCATCAAGAACCCAGAGCTCCTGATCAATATTATAGGGAGGAATACCCACACCGGAAAACTCATTTTTTATTGTCACCGCCATACCGGACGATTCGAGAATGGATTTTGCCAGACCTACTAATGCAGGATTGTAATGTGTGTAGACAAGCCTCACTGCCTTCTCCTTTTATTTTTCATCCAATTCCTTTGCCAATTATTTTGCTAATGACTTTTTTTCGTATAACAAGTAACCGAGAGGGAAAGTTTATTTATTGGAAATCAGACGTCCGTGCCATTCAAAATTAACCGGCCACAATTTTTGTTTTTCCTTATCAAAGTCTGCCCAAAGATTGGCATAGGATTGCCGTAATACAGGATGTTTATTTTTCCCATTTATCTGGGATAAAGGCCACAAAACAAAAGCATTTTTTATTATCTCGTCTCTGGGCAATACAATACCATTAAATTCGCCTGTCAGATTTTCATAAGTCAGTATATCGATATCAAGAGTCCTGCCACTAAATTTAGGTTGGCTGCGATCCCGCCCCTGCTTATCCTCCATCTCCTTAAGCAACACAGACAGCTCTGCCAGACCCAGGTCGGTATTGATGCCAACCACCATATTAAGAAAATTGTCACCATCAAAACCTACAGACTCACTCTCAAACACGCTAGACAGACTCAAATCGTTGAAGCTTAAAAGCAAAGCATCAAGACAACTGGTCAGATTTATCTCTGCGTCGAGGTTACTTCCCAGGCTAAGCGTTACCCATGCCACTAATAGCTTCCCCCATCGGCCTTGGCGCCCCTTTCAATAATGACCCCAACGTCACGCGAACCTGTGACCGCACCGGGTTTTCCCAACTCAAGTTTAAGCCAGGTAACACCAAACTCTCCCTGCACAATACTGGCAATTCTCACGCCCAGGGTTTCTACCAGCTGAAAACTGCTTTCCTCAACAAAAGAGATCAGTCTTTTTGCCACCTCTTTGTAATTCAGCGCATATTCAATTTCATCATTTTCAGCTGCTTTGGTGAAATCTGATTTCATCTGCAGATTAATCGTTATCTTCTGCTTGATTTCACGCTCCCAGTCATAAATACCTATCACTGTCTCTATTTCCAAATCTCGTATATAAACAATATCCATAGTACTCACTCTTTCACTATTAAAAATTTAGAATTCTTTATGCTTTTGATTTTTATTTCAATCGGGGTTAAAACCCCTCCTACAGGAGCGGTTTTAACCGCGAAGAACGTAGCACCTTTCCTTCGGGACTGAAGTCCCTCCTACATACTTTTAACTATTAGTTAAAGCTGGCAGGGTTTCCATATTCCAGCGCGGTTTTGCCAGAATTGCCAGATCATCCTGTTGTCCTGCCAGCAAACGCATGCAACCGGCATAAGCAATCATTGCACCGTTATCAGTACAGTACGCAAGTCCCGGGTAATACAGTTCACCGCCTTCCTCTTTTGCCATCGCTGCCAGCTTTTCCCTGAGCCGGATATTGGCACTGACACCGCCAGCAATGACCAGTCTTTTCATGCCACTGTGCTGAAATGCGCGTCTGCATTTAATCACCATGGTGTCAGCAACTGCCTCCTGAAACGCCCAGGCAATATCTGCTTTGCATTGTTCATCAATTACACCGTCCACCTTATGGTCCTCAACAGTATTGAGGGTAAAGGTTTTCAGGCCACTGAAACTGAAATCAAGACCAGGTCGATTGGTCATTGGCCTGGGAAATTTAAATCGCCCCGGGTTGCCCTGCTCGGCAAGTTTCGCCACCAATGGGCCTCCTGGATAATTCAGCCCCAGCATCTTGGCGACTTTATCAAAGGCTTCACCGGCCGCATCATCAAGCGATTCACCGATCAAATTGTATTGGCCAAGAACCGGCACTTCCACTAGTTGGGTATGCCCACCAGAAACCAGTAAGGCTAGAAAGGGAAATTCGGGGGCATTGTCTTCCAGCAAGGGAGCAAGCAAATGTCCTTCCATGTGATGAACGCCCACTGTAGGTATATCCAGGGCCATGCCCAGAGATCTGCCGATTGATGCTCCTACCAGTAAGGCACCCGCAAGTCCTGGACCGGTAGTATAGGCAAGGCCGTTAATATCACCAAGCTCAAGGCCGGCTTTTTCCAGGACTTTCTTAATCAATGGCAGCGTTTTTCGAATATGGTCACGGGATGCAAGTTCAGGGACTACGCCACCATATTTCTGGTGTAGTTCAACCTGGCTATATAAAGCATCCGCAAGCAAGCCATGATCACTGTCATATACAGCGATACCGGATTCATCACAGGATGTTTCTATACCAAGAACTTTCATTTTATTCTCAAAGCTTTTTATCCCGACAGAATCAGCGCTGACAGGAGAGACCTCGTCCTGCTTGCTGTTGGGGCTTAAGGGATCGGAATAATATCATAACAGCGCTTTCCAATTGATCTTTTGCGGGTATCAAATCGTAAATAGCCTTGTGTTATCATGCGAAAAATTTTCAACAAGTATTTGTCAAAAATACTTTAAACATAGATGAGTCCGAAATATGAAAGCATTTATCTTAGCCGCAGGCAGCACTTCACTGGATGGTGTACAGCAAGTAGAACTGGAAAAGCCCGTCGCTGGTCCAGGTGAAATCCTGGTCAGCATGAAAGCTGCATCCCTGAATTTTCGCGACCTTGGCATTATCGCGGGCAAGTACTTTGGTGGCCCGGTGCAAAAAGATACGGTGCTTCTTTCTGATGGTGCGGGTGAAGTAGAAGCCGTGGGCGAAGGTGTCAGCCGCTTCCAGGTTGGTGACAAAGTCGCCGGGACATTTTTCAAGGATCTGATTGAAGGCCCGGCAAACCCGATGGTTAACCCTGCACTGGGCCATTCTGCTGACGGTGTACTTGCCCAATACATGGTATTAAACGAAAACGATGCCGTGAAAATTCCCGCCAATCTGAATTATCAGGAAGCAGCCTGCCTGCCTTGTGCAGCATTGACTGCCTGGCACGCAATGATGACAGCAGGTCGACCCGTGACTAAAGGCGATACTGTTTTACTGCTTGGCACAGGTGGCGTATCCACTATAGCCCTGCAATTTGCCAAGGCCCTTGAGGCTAAAGTGATTATCACTTCATCAAGTAATGACAAGCTCGCCAAAGCGAAAGAGATGGGCGCTGACTTGTTAATAAATTATAACGAACACCCGGACTGGGATGACGAAGTAAAGAAAATTAACGATGGCCAGGGCGTGGATTGCATCGTGGAAGTCGGCGGTATCGGGACCATAAATAAATCCATGAATTGTCTGGGCCTGGGCGGCAAGATCGGCATGATAGGTGTCCTTGCAGGTGCTGACGGCGAATGCAACCCACGCAGTCTGATGATGACAGGCAGCAGCATCCACGGCATTTTTGTCGGCAACCGCCAGATGTTTGAAGAGATGAACAAAGCTATCGAAGAGCATGATATTCACCCAGTGGTGGACAAGGCTTTTGATTTTGATGATGCCGTTGAAGCGATTAAATATTTCAAGAGCCAGGCGCATATGGGTAAAGTTGTTATCAATATCAGCTAAACGCATCAACTTAGCTTATAAATATATTGTCAGGTACTTTTTAATTACCCTCATGAAAAATTTATTAACAGCAAATAAAGCATCAATATTTTTGTTTTTGGTCTTTGGGTCATTAACTGGTGCACTACTTGCTGCTGATAGCAAAGAACCTGTTACTGAAGAAATTGTTATTACCGGCGATCGGGACAACATCAATCTCCAGCTCATGGTTGATCAGGCAGAAGATCAATTTTTTGCCATCTTTAATGATCTCGTTGATGAAGACTTTCGCATTGAGTGCAAATATGAAAAAGTTCTTGGCAGTCTGATCAAACAAAGAATCTGCCAGACCGGATACATGAAACAAGAACTCACCACGGCCGCCACGTTCAACTTCTTTGGCATGGAATATGGTGCCTCTGCCCCCCTCGCAGCAAAAAATAGCCAAATGCGAGAACTGACTCTCGAGCTCCTTCAAAATAATTCAGAACTGCGAAGCGCAGCACTGAATCTTTCCGAGCGTGTGGAAGAATATCGGGATGAGTATGGTATTCCTGACGATCAGGAATAAACGCTGTAATTAATTCATGGTCAAATATACTCACAAAAAGTAACAAGGGAATTGTAATTTTTTCGCAATATAAATTTAGTGAATCTCCGGAAATAATGGATAATTAGCCGGATAACCCTAATAGTGGAATTTTTTGTGCCTGATAAGAGTAGTAACACCAGTAATTACAAAAACAGTATCACTAAATTCGTCAAGATCACTGCCACAGGCTTAAGCCTGCTAATTTTGACGGCCTGTAATAGTTTCCAACAGGAAAACACGCAAGCCACGCTTCCTTCGGCTGACGTCGTGGTGGAAGATCTGATCGTGGAATCACTGGTAAGTGGTGCCAGTGATTTTGGTGATATCGACATCGATGGAGTTCCCCGCGAACCGGTCACTGAAGAAGAAGCTGTAATTCAGGCGGAACGTCCCCAACCTGTTACTCCTACCATCAATATGACTGCTAACCGCGTCGTGGAACGGTCAATAAATGATTATCTTCAGAATCGCCAGACCCTGCTAAAAATCTGGATAGAAAGAAGCCATACCTGGTTTCCAATGATTGAAAAAATCTTTGAAGAAGAAGGCGTCCCTGATGAACTGAAATATCTGGCACTGGGCGAAAGTGGCCTGAGACCCACTGTCAGAAGTGGCGCTGGCGCTGTTGGCATGTGGCAATTCATGTATGGCACCGCACGCTCTTCTGGCCTGGAAATAAACACCTGGGTTGATGAGCGTCGTGATCCCGAAAAAGCGACTCGCGCCGCAGCAAGACATTTCAAGGAATTGTATGAAAGCTATAACGGAAACTGGGAAATGGTCCTGGCTGGCTATAACTGCAGCTACCGATGCATCACCCGCGCTGCCCGCCGCGCCGGCAAAGCCATTGAAGATAACCCATCCTATTGGGAAATCTATCCTTTCCTGCCACGTGAAACGCGCGGCTTTGTCCCCAAATTTATTGCCTCTGCACTGATCGTTTCCAATCCGGAAATGTATGGTATCCAGGCAGAAAACTTTGGCCAGGAAATCGTCTTCGACATTGTGAAAGTCAACGGCATGCTTTCTGTCGAAGCCGCCGCAATGCTCGCCGGGACAGACGTGGCAACTATCAGAGCCCTGAATACTGAATTGCTTAAAGCCAGTCTCCCGGATCAGGCTGAACCTTACTCCCTGAGAATTCCTCTGAACACCTTTGAGCGTTTTGTCCGTTCTTTTGACAACCTGCCTGCACAAGACAAAGTATCCCCCAGTGAATACATCATTGTCAGTGGCGATACCCTTGGCAGAATTGCTCGAAATTTTGACACCAGCGTAGATGAACTCAGAGCAGTGAATGGCATTCGCACAAACCTGATCCACCCCGGACAAAAGCTGCTGATTCCGGGTACAGGTATTTCTACCACTATCGCTATTGCCAGCACGGAGAAGCAGTCCATTGCTTATGGCGAAAGCCGATTCAAACCCATAAAACTTCGTGAAGAATTTCAACTGGTAGAACTCAATGGCTCCACCGAAGCCGCGCCCTTGATGGCTGTAAGTCTCAGTCCGGATGTGGAAGATGACCTGCTAGTCCCTACTATCTATCAAGTTCGCCGTGGCGATACGCTGGGTGTCATCTCTGAACGCTTTGATGTCTCCGTCAGAAATATTCAGCAATGGAATAATATCCGCGGCACTACTATTTATATCAATCAGGAACTGACCATTCATTCCGGCGCAGTAAAACCCGTCACTACTTACCAGGTGCAGCGTGGTGATAACCTGAGCATCATCGCCCGCAGATTTGGTGTTTCAGTAGAGAACATCAAACGCTGGAACAGCCTGCGCAGCAATATGATTTTTGCTGGGCAGAATTTATCAATTAATTAGCGTTAACCTTCCTGAAAATGGCGGATATCGCTACGCTCTTCCGCCCTACACATTATTTGAAAATATCGTAGGGCGGAAGATGGCCGCAGGCCGATATCCGCCAAGTCGTAGACCGGAAGAGAGCCGCAAGATTGATGTCCGGCATTTATATCAGCAATCGAACAAAGCACCCTTCACTTTCTCCACTGCCTTAACAATCCTGCCCCCTGCCTTAATATCTTCTGTAATGGCGGCAATATACACATCCATCGCCTGCTCATAGTCATTCCAGATCAGCGCCCGTTTGTCATCAAATTGTCGGCCAATTACTTCGTAGATAGCAGTGTATAAAGGCAGAGTCGCCGGAGATACTGACTGGCTGGCATCGTAATGGCCACACTCGATATGTGTGCGTAATTCTGCTGCCTGCACACCAAACAATAAACTGATGGCCATATACTGCTGATAAATTTCCACAGAGCGACGCGCCAGGTTAGCTGATCCAAAGCCCTGGGAATTAATGTTCTGGTTAAAGCCTTCTGCATGGCTTGGATAATGAGGCGTCAGTGCATTTCCGTAAAACATCAATTGCGGCATGATGCAGTTCCCACAAATCTGCAAACTTTGCAGACCACCATTAATTGTACGCTCAGTATTGCCAACCAGCATGGCAGACAAACCATTACTGAACGCCGGCATTGCCGCCATGGCAATTTGAATATCCAGATGTTTGGCAAGCATGCCAATGTGAGAGCGCAGCTGATCCATACCGACACCAATATACTGACCAAGAAAATTACCGCCATGGTAAGTATGACCGGATGCTTCATCTACCAAGGGGTTATCTGTGGCTGAGTTAATTTCCGTTTCCACCTGCTCGGCAATCAAGCGTAATCCATCCACAATCGGTCCCATGTACTGCGGAAGGCAGCGCAAGGAATAACGATCCTGTATCGGCTCATCGCCACCGCGGAACTCATGCTGACCATCCAGTTCATCACAAATGAGCTTGGAACCAGTAAGCAAATCAAGCATTACAGCAGCTGAAGCTATCTGCCCATTAAAAGGTTTGTGCTCATGAATAAATGGGTGAAAGGACTGATTGGTTGCTCCCAATCCCTGAAACAGCAGCGCATGGGCACCAAAGGAAAGAGCCAGAAGTTGTCTGGTGTCATACACCACACCGGCAGCAATGCCAGCCATGACAGAGGTGCCATTAACCATGGCCAATCCTTCCTTGGGACCAAGTTCTTCCCTTTCCAGTCCCAATGCTGTCAAGGCGCTTTGCGCTCCCATCTCCTTGCCCTGGTAATCCACCTTCCAGCTTTCATCGAGGCCAATCAGGCAGGCAGTGATATAGGATAATGGCGACAGGTCACCACTGGCGCCGATGGAGGCAAATTCCCTTACATGAGGCGTCACGCCTTCATTCAGAAAAACCCCCATACGCTCAATCATCGACATGCGAATCCCCGATGCCCCCTGTAAATGGGAGTTCATCCTTACCAGGATGGAGGCCCTGACATCAGAACCAGGTAAGCGATTGCCAGTGCCTACTTTATGAAACCAGGGGATATTATTCTGCAACTCCATAGCCTGCTCTTTGGTAATAGCTTTATAAGCCATTGCTCCAAAGCCGCTTGTCACCCCATAAATAGGCTGGTTGTTGGCTACTGCATCCAGAATGAAATCATTGGATTTTCTAACCCTGTCCTGCACCACTGAATCATCAGTGATGGCGACCTTCGATTCATTCCTGGCGACGCGCACCACCTGATCAATTGTTAAACCTTCTCCGGAAACCGTTACTTTTTCTGCAGTCATCACTACACCTATATAAGATATTGAATTTGTTGGATTATTTCAGAATGAAAAATGCGCGCGACAAGGAATAACGAACGCAGCACAGATCTGACAATGGGAGTCAGGTCCAGTCGAGGAGGGAGAAATAACCGGACAGGAATCCGGCTTTTATTTTTTTACTTGGCTTCATGCTTGAACTCTATAGTTGATCTCTATAGTTGAACTCTGCGCTAATTGGCGTCTAGTGTACGATATTTTGCCAATTTCAGGCTAGCAGTTACATGCAAAATTCAGTCGCAGTAGACTTTATCCGATGCCCTTTTGCGCCTTAAATTCATGCCTTATCAAGCCTCAGATGGAGGTAGCACAGCGATATCTGTCGCGCTTGGCGATTTTCGTCCAAAACCTTTGCAATTAAGGGACTTTGCCATTAAAATCCTCCGCCCTTGAACATAGGGATTAATCAAATCAGGTATTTTTTACATGCCCATAGTTAAACTGAAAGAAAACGAACCTTTTGATGTGGCTCTGCGCCGCTTCAAGCGTTCTTGTGAAAAAGCAGGCGTCCTCGCTGAAGTGCGTCGTCGTGAGTTCTACGAAAAGCCAACTGCTGTTCGCAAACGCAAAGCTGCCGCGGCTGTAAAGCGTCATGCCAAGAAAGTGTCTCGTGAATCTCGTCGCACACAGCGTCTTTACTAATTAACACTCTTAAAATCTCCCTACGCTAATGGCGGATCATCCTCTCAAACAAAGCATCACTGATGCGATGAAAGATGCCATGCGCGCTAAAGACAAGCCGCGCCTGTCTACTATTCGCCTGATGCTTGCCGAGCTAAAACGTATCGAAGTGGATGAGCGCATAGATCTGCCTGAAGACCGCATCATTTCTGTTCTCGATAAAATGATCAAACAGCGTCGTGATTCGGTAAAACAATATACCGATGGCGAGCGCATGGATCTGGCGAATATTGAAAGCGCTGAAATTGAAGTCATCCAGGAATTCATGCCTGCTGCACTTAGCGAAGCAGAAATCGCTGACATTGTTAATCAGGCTATTACTGATTCCGGTGCATCCTCCATGCAGGATATGGGCAAGGTCATGAACTCTGCCCGTCCACATCTGGCAGGTCGTGCAGACATGGCTATAGTTAGCCAACTGGTTAAAAAGCAACTTTCCTAAACCACACTCCCTTTACCTAAGATTGCGCAGAACAAAGACGCTATAATGCCGATTTGACTGAACCATAATTCACTTTGGATTTAAAAAACACACTCCATAGCCTCCTGTCTCGAGATGAAGCCAAGCTACCCATGGCCGTGCTGGGCATTCTGGTGGGTGTCGTTACTGGTCTGGTGGTTAACCTGTTCCGCTTTTTGCTGGAATCCACCATGCCGTTTTTCACCGGTCTGCACCATGACGATTTTGAATCTCTCCCCACTCACTGGCATTTTTTCCTGCCAGTTCTTGGCTGTCTGCTGATCGGCCAGTTGCTGCATATGCTGTCACCGGAATTACGTGGCATGGGAGTCAGCTATGTCATCGACAAGGTGCAGAATTTTCGTAGCCACATGCCTTTTCGAAACGCACTGGTGCAATTTACAACGGCCTCCATCGCTTTGTTGAGCGGTGGCTCATGCGGCCGCGAAGGTCCTGCCATACATCTGGGTGGCTCTTCCGGCGGCCTGCTTGGTTACTGGCTCGGATTACCCAATAACAGTATTCGTACATTAATTGCCGCCGGCAGTTCAGCTGCGATTGCAGCTGCGTTCAACACGCCTATTGCAGGGGTTATTTTCGCCATGGAAGTAATCCTGATGGAATATGCGGTCACCGGCCTCATTCCAGTGATCATTGCCGCAGTAAGCGGTACCGTGATTACGCAAATATTATATGGGGATGATCCGGTCTTTATACTCGACTCGGTTGTCATGAACAGCCTGTGGTTGATTCCCTATGTGGTTCTGATGGGCTTGGTCATCGGCGCCCTGGCCAGCCTTTTTGTCACCCTGCATAAAATTGCCGCGAGCTTTAATCATATCGATCTGCGCGTGCGCCTGTTATTAATTGGCCTGATGACAGGATGTGTTGCCTTGTTTGTTCCGCAAGTAATGGGCACAGGATATGACTCCCTTAACGATGCCCTGTCAGGTAATCTGGGGCTTACCTTTTTGCTTGTTTTGTTAACTGTAAAACTGCTGGTGTCTGCCACTGGTCTTGGCCTGGGCCTGCCCGGAGGACTCATCGGCCCCAGTCTGGTCGTGGGTGGTATCGCTGGTGCTGTGTTGGGCATCATTGGTGAACAAATTTTTCCTGGCACATTATCCTCAACAGCCTTTTATGTCTTGATCGGCATGTGCGCGATGATGGGTGCCACCCTTCAGGCGCCACTTGCAGCATTAATGGCGCTACTCGAACTGAGCAACAATCCAAATATTATTTTGCCTGCCATGATAATTATCGTCGTGGCCAACCTGACCAGCTCTGAGCTTTTTAACACCCGATCCATATTTCTAAATACACTGAGCCCGCGCAAACAGCATTTCCCCGCAGAGCTGTCCCGTTACCTCAGCCGCTATGGTGTCAGCACTGTTGCCAACTACAAATTCGTCACACTTTTACCAGATTCAGATAAAGACAAAATGCGCAAAGCACTGGAAAATAATCCGGAGTGGATAATTATTGATTACGAAGGTAACAATGATGCCGTAATCGGCAGACCTGCACTGGAACTGGCCATGATAAACCCGGATTTCTCCCTGAAAAAACTCGAAAAGGCACAGAGCATTGTCCCGGTATCCCACAATGCGACGCTACTGGAAGCGCTGGAAACGCTCACCGAAAAGAACGTGTCCTATGGCTATATCCATGAATCCTATAAAACAGGAAGCGCTGGGTTTTCCGGTATCTTCTGTTTGGATGATATTATGAATTTCTATAAAGGAACTCAGTGATGGCCGGCCTCATTCCACAAAATTTTATCGATGATCTGCTCGCCAGAGTCGATATCGTGGATGTAATTGACGCCCGCACCACCCTGAAAAAAACCGGTAAGAACTATTCCGGCCTTTGCCCCTTTCATAATGAGAAAACGCCTTCCTTCAGTGTCGAACCTGACAAACAGTTTTACTATTGTTTCGGCTGCGGGGCCGGCGGCAATGCTATCGGTTTCGTGATGAATTACGAAAACCTGGATTTTCCGGAAGCAATTGAAAACATCGCGGCACAAATGGGCATTGATGTGCCACGGGAAGAGTCCTCTGTGTCGCAACAGACACGGGAAAAAAACCAGACTCTGTACGACATACTGGAACAATGCGTGCGCTTTTATCAAAGCCAGTTGCGTCGACATCCAGACAGAACACATGCCGTTGATTACTTGAAAAGCAGAGGCTTGTCCGGTGAAATCGCCCGCGATTTTGCTTTAGGCTATGCCCCACCTGGCTGGAATAATTTACTCGATGCATTGGGCAAAGATGAGAGCAGCAAAAAAGCCTTGCTTAATGCCGGCATGCTTATTGAAAACCCGGACAACAAGCAGCATCCCTTATATGATCGTTTTCGCGACCGCATCATCTATCCCATTCGAGACAACAGAGGTCGCGTTATCGCTTTTGGTGGCCGGGTAATGGGCGATGACAAACCCAAGTATCTTAATTCACCTGAAACACCGGTATTCCATAAAGGCGAAGAATTGTATGGCCTTTATGAGGCGCGCAAAAACATGCGCAAGCTGGAACGCATCCTCATCGTTGAGGGCTATATGGATGTTATTGCCCTGGCCCAAAACGATATTCATTACTGCGTAGCAACATTAGGTACTGCAACCAGCACCAGTCACTTGAGACGACTTTTTAAATTAGTCCCGGAAGTGGTGTTTTGTTTTGATGGGGACAAAGCTGGCAGAGAAGCAGCCTGGCGCGCGCTGGAACAGGTATTGCCCTTGATGGAAGATGGCCGCACAGCCCGCTTTCTGTTTTTACCGGAAGGTGAAGACCCTGATAGCCAGGTGCGCAGAATCGGTAATAGCGAGTTTGTAAGAAATTTATCTGAAGCCACCCAACTGGCCGAGTTTTTCTTTGAATCCCTGGGCAAGAAAGTGGATATGAATTCCCTTGAAGGCAGAGCAAGTCTCGGCAAGATGTCCCTGCCCCTTATTCAAAAAATACCCAGTGGTATTTACCACCAGCTGATCCTTGATCAATTAGGCTCGATCACCGGCGTAGATCCGCAAACCCTTGGCAATATGGAAAAGTCTTTGGAGAAAACAGCGGATAGAGGTGCAGCGAGAGGAGCAACAAGAGAGGCGAGCAGAGACGACGGCAGAGGAATGGGCAGTACACCTCCTCCTGCCCTTGAATCGGTGCCGGTCAGCAATCAGCCCCCGGGACGGAAAAAACAAAGTGGCCGCTCTGCCTGTATGAGGGCGGTAAACCTGATTTTGTTAAAACCGGACATTGTGAATGAGCTTGATGAGGCCGGCGAGATAGCTGAATTAGTCAGTCCGGATAGCGATCTTCTGTTAGAGGTTATTGCCCTGGCTAAAAAACACCCGTCCAGCTCCACACCGGAATTATTGGGACGCATCTATGCTACCCCTCTGGGCAGCCAGCTCACCCAGCTGTTGAATCGGGAGCAAATCACCCCCGCAGAAGGGGTTACTCAGGAATTTAATGAAATTATTACCCATTTACTGGATTCCCAGCGCCGCCGAAAAAGCCATCATGGCTGGCTTGAAGAAGCCCGTCAGAAAGTGCATTCCCGCCAAAACAGGCTCAACCAAGAGCAGAATCCACCCGGAGAAAGCTAAATCCCCCCCTTTACCTTGATTTTTGCGGCCTTAACCCCAATTTAAGGGGTAAATATCGCTAGAATCAAACGGCACTTTTCGTTAAAATACGCGGTCGTTTTTCCCCCTGCCCAACTCACAGGAATTGCAGCACATATGAGCAACGTCCAAACACAACAATCCAGTCTGAAAGCCTTGATCGCAAAAGGAAAGGAACAAAACTACCTTACCTATGCACAAGTGAATGACCATCTGCCGGACTCTATTTCTGATCCGGATCAGGTAGAAGACATCATTCAGATGATTGACGACATGGGTATCAAGGTATTTGAAACTGCCCCTGATGCCGATCAACTTCTGATGATTGAAAGTGAAACCGATGAGTTGGCTGCTGCTGAAGCTGCCGCCGCACTTGCTGCCGTTGAAAATGAAGCTGGTCGCACCACCGATCCGGTCCGCATGTATATGCGTGAAATGGGTACGGTTGAGCTGCTTACCCGTGAAGGTGAAATTGTCATTGCCAAGCGCATTGAGGAAGGCATTCGTGAACTGATGTCAGCCATGGCTTTTTTCCCGGGCACACTTGAATATGTACTGGATGAATACACGCTGGTCGAGAAAGAAGAAAAGAAACTGGCCGACATCCTTACTGGCTACCTCGATCTGAATGACCCTGTAGCTCCACCCGTTGTCATTGAAGAAGTTGCCGCCCCTGCTGCCGCTGATGACAAGTCAGATGACAAAGCTGATGATAGTGATGACTCAACCACCACTGACGATGATGACGATGAAGCTCCTACTGGTCCTGATCCCGAAGAAGCACGTATCCGTTTTGATGAACTAAGAAAGCAATATCGTTCTACCATGCGTGCAGTGAAAAAATATGGCCGCCAGCATGAAAAAAGCATAGAAGCACTAAACAAGCTCGGTGAAGTATTCAAATTTTTCAAACTCGCCCCGCGTCAGTTTGACCCTTTGCTTGAGCATGTCCGCGCTTGCCTTACCCGCATCCGCCGCCATGAAAGAAATGTTCGTAATCTGTGTATCAATGCCGGCCAGATGCCACGCAGCATTTTTATCAAGAGCTTCCCGGGCAATGAAGTCAACATGAAGTGGATCGACACCCACCTGCGCAGAAAGCCTTATTCAGAATCTCTGGCCAAAGTAAAAGTTGAAATCCTACGCGCCCAGAAAAAAATATTCATGGTGCAGGAAGAAACTGGCCTGACTATTGTCGAAATTAAAGACATCAACCGCCGCATGTCCATTGGTGAAGCAAAATCCCGTCGTGCCAAGAAAGACATGGTGGAAGCCAACCTGCGTCTGGTGATTTCCATTGCCAAAAAATACACCAACCGCGGTCTGCAATTCCTGGATCTGATTCAGGAAGGTAATATCGGTCTGATGAAAGCGGTGGACAAATTCGAATACCGCCGCGGTTACAAGTTTTCAACCTATGCCACATGGTGGATCAGACAGGCCATCACCCGCTCCATTGCGGATCAGGCCCGTACCATCCGTATTCCTGTGCATATGATTGAGACCATCAACAAACTCAACCGCATCTCACGCCAGATGCTGCATGAGAAAGGTCGCGAACCCACGCCGGAAGAATTAGGCGAGCGCATGGAACTGTCAGAAGACAAGATCCGCAAAGTACTGAAAATTGCCAAAGAACCTATCTCCATGGAAACACCCATCGGTGATGATGAAGATTCACACTTGGGCGATTTCATTGAAGATGCCAATATCGATTCACCTGTTGACTCCTCTCTGGACGAAGGCCTGCGTGAAGCTACCAAGGAAGTCCTGGGCAGCCTGACTGCCAGGGAAGCCAAGGTACTGCGTATGCGTTTTGGTATCGACATGAATACCGACCATACTCTGGAAGAAGTGGGTAAGCAGTTTGATGTAACCCGTGAACGTATCCGTCAGATTGAAGCCAAGGCCCTGCGCAAACTGCGTCATCCGACCCGCTCGGATCATCTGAAGAGTTTCCTGGACGAGTAATACTTTCTTATTGGCAGTACAGCAAGGGCGCTTTATAATGCGCCCTTTGTTTTTGGGGATTGCCAACCCCGCCAGTCTCAAAGAAACCAGCAAAACCCAATGGTTCTATTGAGGCAAGTATTTTGTTCTTAATCAAGGCGTGAAGTTTTTTTGACGAAGGAGTGTGCATCTGCACATGACAGAGAAAAAATAAACTTCACAACGAAGAGTAAGGACAAAAGACGCAGACTAAAAAGGGCCTATAACTCAGTTGGTTAGAGTAGCGGACTCATAATCCGTTTGTCCCAGGTTCGAGTCCTGGTGGGCCCACCATATTTTTCAATAAGTTACGTGATTTTAGAC
>Ga0257114_1001325_pt1 | contig 17823 bp, 13 predicted proteins | sample SI112_10mmetaG_FD_190149 | JGI IMG/M metagenome (GOLD analysis project Ga0257114, IMG submission 190149) | Marine microbial communities from Saanich Inlet, British Columbia, Canada - SI112_10m | ecosystem: Environmental > Aquatic > Marine > Inlet | place: Canada: British Columbia | collected...
CTGGTTCGATTTCCTGTGAACAGGTCGGACAGGTGTCGTTCTGTTCATAAAATTTAGAATCGCCAACGATTGTTTTAATTTCTGATGTGGCGCTGGCCTTATCTTGTAAAATGATTTGTTTTTTATTATTCGCTTCTTTAAGTTGCTTTGATACCTCTTCGGCATTTGCTTCATTAAAAGCACTACACGCGGCATTACTATTATGTAATTGCTTGATTTCACTTTCGACCTCTGAGATTTTTTTCTTTTTATCATTAATCTCATCCTCATTAATTTGTGTAATATCTCTAATATATTTTCTTTGAGACTCTAGTTTATTCTTTAGAATATCTAGTTGATATGAATTATCTTTTAGTTTTTCTTTTAGTATGCTATTTTTTTCTTTTATTAAAGTATTCATCTTTGAAAACACATTAATGTCCAGAAGATCCTCGATAACATCTCTTCTATGCTGTGCCGGTAGTTGCATAAAAGGAATAAAAGATGAAGAACCTAGCACAACAATTTGATGAAAGCTTTTATGATTTAGCTTAATAATATTTTGCTCAAGGACCTTCTGGTACTCTTTGGCATGAGAAGATTGATTAATCATCACGCCGTTTTTCCATATTTCAAATATTTGTGGCTTTATACCACGAACAACTTTAAAAAGTGCTTTACCTATAATAAATTCAACCTCTACAATACTATCTTTATTATTAATAGTATTAACTAACTGAGGTTTATTAATATTACGATGTGGCTTACCAAATAGCGCAAAAGAAAGTGCATCAAGAATAGTTGACTTTCCTGCTCCGTTTTGACCTACTATAAGAGTTGATTTTGTTCTGTTAAGACTAATAGTTGTCCAATTATTACCAGTCGATAAAAAGTTTTTATATCGAATAGATTTAAAAATAATCATTCTTTTTGCCTTATTTGTTTCTTAGATTTCTGTCTATCTTTTTTCTTGGCTGCTTTCTTATAAGCTTTTTCCCATTTCTTAGATAGACAGTGTATTCTTTCTTGTTTGGGCACTAAACTATTTCCATTGATTGTGCTTCTGTAAGAAGTTTCCTCATATTTACTTTTATTTTATCTTTATCCAGATCCGTGTCAACTGCATCAACATAACTATCTAATAGAATTTCAGTATCTTCCATAGATATACTTTCATCTTCAACATTCTCGCCAATAAACTCATTAAAGTTTTCTGCAATCTTTAGTTCATGAATCTTTCTATTCTGTATTCTATCAACTAAACGATCAAATGTAAAGAGGTCAGACTTATTAATTACAACTATTTTTACAAATTTATGATCTAAATGATCCACATTAAAGTCTGAATAGCTTTGTCTGGAATCATCATACACAATCTTTTCATATAGTGTGTATGGATTTCTAATCGCTTCCATTTCACGAGTCTCTGTATCTATTACGTGGAAATGTTTATTATCATGAGCATCAGACCAAAAGAATTCCATCTGCGTGCCTAGATATGTAATATTATCTTTTACTGATTTAGTGTGAAAATGCCCAGATAAAACTTTCTCAAAACGTGAGAAAAGTTTATGATCCATACCATGTTTATTTTCTATGCCTCTCATCATCTCAAATCCACTTAATTCAAGATGACCACCTAACCAGTCTGCTTTACAGTTCTTAATAAACTCCATAGACTTATCGTGATTTTCTTGAGTGATCCAAGGTAACATTGCAATCTTAAGAGAATCATATTCCAGAACACGAGGTTCCATAATAATATTAATTTCGTTCATAAAATGACCTAAGAGTTCTTTTAGACTATTTAAATCATTTGTATTCTTATAGTAGGTATCATGGTTACCAGGTATAATATCCATAGACATCCCATAGTCACGAAGGTGTGACAGAAAATGTTTACGGTTGTGATTTAAAGCTCTGAAATTAATAAACTTACGATTATCATAATAATCACCAAGATGAATAATTTGCTTAATATCATGTTCTTTACAATACGGGAAAAAGATGTTTTCATAAAAATCTGCTGCGTTATTTAAAAACACATCAGAGCTATTTCTGATACCACAGTGAGTATCATTCAATACTGCTATTTTCATTATATATTATTCCAAAAAGTCAGATAGATCTGAATCTACGTTAACGGCTCTTTTCTTTCTATTTTTTGTTTCTTTTGAAAAAGTTTTAATTTCTGTATCATAAGCTTTTACTTTATCAATTCTATCTTTAAGTGTATCAATAAAGTGGTTAGCTACTTGAGATGATGCATCATCAGTACCAAGTTCTGTAACAAGAAAAGCATCAATTCCAGATTGTGCTAAATATTTTTCTTTAATCTCTTGCTGTTTCTTTTCTTTAGTAATTCTACGCAAGAAAGCATACCAAATGATTTGAGTAAAATAAGCAAAGGCATTTGGCTTACCTGTTCTAGTTGTAGCATTAATATTATAATTTTCTATAGCTTTCAGACAATTTTCTACCGCATCCATAACCATTTCTTCTCGATATGTATACCGAATAAAATTGGATTTATGAGATAGATTCTCTGCTATTTGAAGAAAACTCCTAGCAATATAGTCTGGAACTATTGGAAGTTTTTCTTCGGTTTCTTTAGCTATTGTAACTTCTTTTACATATTCCACGATAGCCAATGAAAATTCTGAATTATTAATGTAGTGTATGTTTTTTGTTTTTTTTGCTTTTGCCATAAATATAAACCTTTTACATATATATTATAAACTAATTAACAATAGATGTAAACAACTATTTTTATTGTTATCGCATCACTTTTTGGTTTACAGTTGCACGAATCTAGTATATAATAAAAGAGTAGTTAGTTGAGGATAGGGAATACTAATGAAGCTTAGTTTTATCAATAAAGTTAAACTTAAGCACATTATCAACTTCTGAATCATTTGTTAAACTTAATTTTTCTTTTATTTCTTCTTCTGGTATTTCATCAAGACTATCATTTCTTTCTGATACCGCTTCACTGATTTTTTCTATAGCATTCTCATACTGATCCAAAATATCTTTAGATGGTACAGTAGCTGCTATTAGATGATATAGATTAATTGTTATAAAATGATCTGATTCTTCAACATAAGTCATCCATGGTTTGAACATATAATAACTTCTTTCTTGATCCAAATCTACTCTGGCTATTCTAAAAGCACCTCTTACAACGATATCTTCTTCAAGCTCTTCCATTATTTCACAAATAATTTCAGAACCGTCTGCTATTTTTAATTGTTTAACATTGTTTATATCGATCATATTGAAACCTTGTAAAATTTAAATTTAAACTTTTCTTTTTTATAAATCTTTAATCTTTCTTCGCTGTGAAGGAGTGCATAGTTTTTTCTTGATTTGTGTTGGAAATCATCTGATATATCATAGAGTTTAGTAGTCGTTCCATCCTCTGATTTCCGTAATCCCCTCCCAATAGACTGGAGAACTTTGATCTGGGATTTTGACGGAGAAGCAAATATGATATTATGCAAGTTCCGTATGTTAATACCAGTACTAAAAGTACCAAGACTAGCGACGATGATAGCATCTTTCTGACCCTCTGTTATTTTTCTAATAGCTTCCCTATCAGATGTTTCTGTAGCACCACTTACAAAAAATACTTTTCTTCCTTCTTTAGCCTTACTATTTATCAGCTCAAAAAGAGGCTTTCCATGCTTCTCTACAAACTGAAATAAAACTAAAGTATTACCTTTTTGATCCAGAGCAAGATTTCTTATAAATTTATTTCTTTGTTCATATTTTACAATGTAGTCTATTTCATCCTGATATTGTAGACCGACCATTTGCTTTTTTATCTCTTCACTATATTGTAGTTGAATCATAAGAATTTCTAAATCAGCAAGAGTTTGATTATCTTGTAAAGTTCTAGTCGTAGTAACTTTCATTACCTTTCCAAAAAGACCCTCTAATACCAATTGGTGCGTTTGTGTTCCATCAAGTGTGCCAGTAGTACCATAGCGATATTCTGCTAGTTTACATTTATTCATAATATTAGTAAGTGATTTAGATTTAAAACCGTGGCATTCATCTCCTAAGATCATACCAAACTGATCAAACCAAGCGGGTGGCATTTTATAAATGGATTGCCATGTGCTTATACAAATAGCACTCTCAAACTCTTTATCCTTACCGGAATAGATTTTATGCATACCAGTAGGATTTTGTCCATAATCAGCAAAGTCTCCGTACATTTGTTCAACTAAAGATGTGGTAGGCACAATAATTAAAACTTTACCCGCTCTTGGATAATTAAATCCATCTGTAAGCATCTGAAGCCAATACTTAGATAAACAGTATAAAATTAAAGATTTACCTGAACCCGTAGGCGATAGTAGTATTGATCTTTTTCTTTGTAATCCTTCACAGATAGCATTAAACTGGTAATCTCTTATGGATATAGACTCACCTTTACTTTTTAGATTGAGACTTTTTATAAATTCCATAATCTTATTAGGATCTATTTTATTATATGATTCTGGTAAACCGTATTTACTTTTTTCATATTCTAAAGGATAATTTCTTTTTTCGCAGAAATCCTTCACATAAGATATAAGCCCGCATGATAACTCGCAGTTATTCACATTAAATAATCTTATCTTTCCGTCCCATACCTTATTTTTATATAGAGGCATAAATTTATAACCAGGAACAAAAAAAGAAAAATAATCAGATAGCTCTTGAGCAATGCCCCAATCGCAACCAATAATCATATTAGCATGATCTTTCTTCTGTACTTTAACTATATCCACTAAAAACCACCAGCTTCAAATTGTTTCCATTTTATAATATTACCTATAGTCTGATGTTTCCAATTGATATTGGTCACAATTTCCTGTAATGTTTCAACTAAGGTTTTATAATAAGTTACTCTTTCTTCACTCTTTTGAATGTCTATATCGGAATCATAGTAGTGATTCATATCACCTTTCATGACTTTCATTCCGTTAAAGGGATCATATTCCCAACCTTTCTCTTCAATTTGCTCTTGGGTCATTTTATCATTATAATATAACCACTTATCTTTGAGTAAAATTTTCTGCTTTAACTCAGTCTTTTTTAGCTGTAGTTTAGAAATAGAAAGAAGTTGTAAATATTTTGCGTGAAGTTTTGCTATATCAATTGATGATTTATCCAAATGGCTTTCATCAATTACACAGTCTTTTTTCCAATCATTAAGTATATCTTCAAGATTCAACAAGTGCATCTCCATAATAAATAAATTTCAATATTAATAGTATCTATACTAATTCAAAGTATGATATTTTAAAGTTTACCGGAAAGGTAATAACTGGAGTTTCAGTGCCAGATGCTTCCAATAATAGTGTTCCTATATTTGTCACTACACAGTCTATATATCTAATTTTTTTAACAACATTATTATGACTACTTAGTATAGACAATGTTATATCAACAACGTTTTCGTCATCTGCTATTATTTTATTTTTATTATTTGACGGAGTTACTACAAGACTTTCTAACCAATTATATACTTCAACATAACTTGTCATATTCTCATCTACTAACACATCGAATGCTAAATCATCAACACCAATTGTATCTCCCGGAACAGCAATACTTTGAATCCGTTTAAATGGTACAATAGGCGCAGTAACTGTTACACCCGGATGAATAACTCTTTGAGCAAAAAATTCTAAATTACCATACTTTTTTCTATCTATAACAACCTTAAAGTTGCTAGCCTGTAAAAAGTTAAAATTTTCAGTAAGGTCTGCCATATGCCTCTCCGTTGAAGTTATATCTATTTATATTGATAAAAAGTGCATTTTAGGGGTTTACAAGTGATGTTTTTTAGTATATGTTGTAAGAGTAAATAGAATCGGAGAAAGATATGACTAAGTTTGATAAATCTAAATTTACTTTTCACGGTGGTTATCTTGAGTACACTGGTACTTATGAAGGTCAACCCACTTGGGATCAAGTTGCTCCTAACTGTCACCCATCACGTGTAGGTATGCCAATGGAATTATTCATAGCTCGGTTTAAGTATAACGGTCCTTTCACCAAAGCTAAATTTCTAAAAGAATTGATCAAAAGCTTTACTGTTGAAGAATATGTAGAAGCACGTAAAAAAGAAGGTCCTGAGGGAGCTCCTCTTGAAATCTTAAAAAATAAAAATCCTGAGTGGGCTGATAAAATTATGTTTCAGTGGCTAATGAAAATGTCTAATAAGATGGCATAAAAAAAGCCCCACGAATGGAGCTTAGTTGGGAGGGTTGAACCCCTCCCTTTTTTTATATTTAAATCTTATGCGTTAAGGATGTTATCCACACGGAAGATTCTGTAGTACTGGTTAGACTTCGCTGCAGCAAGACCGCTCGCTGGGTTTGTACCTACGAATGGGTTTGATACCATGCCGTAACGAGTTTTGAACCCGATTTTTGGCTGGAAGTCATTCTCACCTACGGCACGTACCATAGTTAGTGGTACATATGGGCAATAGAATACACCGGCGTCATATGCATTAGTACCTTTATAACCTACGGTTACATAATCGGTTGTTGCATATGGATCGATATATACTTTTGTGCGTCCGTTAAGAACACCAGCAAAAGTATTACCTGTATCATCTACATTTAGGTTAGTTGCTAATGCTGGAGCATAATCAAGCATACCTGTTGCAGACAAGCATGATGCTACGTCTGATGATGTGATGATAAAGTTACCGCGGCCTCTACGAGTTTCTTTAGCAATAGTATTTGCTTCACGCTCGATTTGTACCATAAGACCTTTGAACTTCTCTACTGACCAACGGCCATCAGCATCGTTCGCAAGATCAAACACACCATTAAGAGCTGTTTGAGCTGTAGCAGCACCAGTCTTAGCTTGTGAGTTGATTGTACGGATTACTTCACGGTTGATTTCCGCAAGAATCTCTGTTGACAAGATATTTGCCAATTCTGATTCTGCATCAAGACCATGAATTGCTTTTAAGTCTTGTGCTAGCTCTAGGCTATACTCTGCTTTCAACGCACGTGTTTTTGCAGACACAGTTGCTTTTTCAATGGTGAAACCCATTTCATTGAAAGTAGATCCAGTAGTACCAAGTGCTTCACCGTTTTCTGTTGGCATACCACCAGCAAAACCAGTAGTTGCGCGGTCATTATCAAGTGAACCATCAGAACCTGCATCGGTTATACCAGAAAGACCTGATGGACCTGCTGAACCGTTAGCACCTGTTGAATCGCCACCCCAAGCAGTATTTGCTTCGTTGAACAATGCTTCAGCTGAACCCAATGCACCAGCACCATAGCGTGACTTCATTGCGAAGATCAAGCCTGTTGGTCCAGTCATTGGCTGCACACCACATACATCGTATGCCATCATATTTGGCATTGCACGACGTACAAGTGAGATAAGGATTGGATCCCAATTACCCACTGAACCAGTGTTATTTGATGGTGAACTTTCTGTCAAGAAGCCTTGCTCTGCTTGACGCTGCTCAGCAAGAGCTTTTTCTTGGTTCTCAAGAACAACAGCTGTTACTGATTTTCTGTAAGAATCTTCGATTTTACCTGCTGATTCTTCGTTGAGCACTGGTGCCCATTTCTCTGTGAGATTTTTATATGTATTAGACATTTTCTTTTGTCCCCTTAAATTAAGATGTTCTCAATGCTGAGAGATATTTATCCATGTTGCTTGAAATTTCTGTTTCATCAGCTTCTTCTTCTACAACACTTTCATTAACCATTTCTACTGGTGCTTCTGTAGTTTCTACAGGTTTCTGAGCAAAATATGATTCTTTAAGTGTAGAGATTTTTGAAGCAAAATCTTCTTCGGTTGTAAAGTCAACACTTTCAGCAAGACTTCTAAGTTTTTCAACTTGTGTTTCTGCTAGGTCTTTAGAAGCTTCACGAATGCAAACTTCTTTTTTCATTGATTTTACAGATTCTGACATTTGCATGTTTTTCTCTGTTTGTGAATTTAATTGGTTTTCAAGCTCTTCAACTTGCTCTACCAAATCGTCCACAAGATCAATTTTGGATTCTGGAACTTCGATATAAGATTCAGTAAACAAGTCTTTCAAATTGTTCATGAATGTTTCTGCAATCTCTGTTCTCAAACCAGCTTCTACAGCCAATTTGTTTTCTTCCATCCAAGTTTCAACTACATAGTTTAGATAGCTGTCGATTTTCTCAACAAGCTCTCCACGTGTTTCGTTGAGACCTTCTTCAATTTCTGTTGCATAATGCTCTTCAAGGGCTGTTACTCTTTCAACAATAGTTGCTTCGAGTTCAGCTTCTTTCTTAGCTACTGCTTCATTCACTTTTGAATTAACAGCTGCTTCAAAAATTGTAGCGGCTTTTTCTTTGAAACCTTCCGCAAGACCCTCTTCGTTAGCAATAAGTGCTTGAAGGTCTTCTTTATGTTCTGAGACAATAATCTCATCTTCGATTTCAACTTCTTCGCCCATCATAGTTTTATATGACGCTTGAAGATCCGCTTTTTTCATTGCTTGTAGCTTACCGTACATAGCATTAACCATTCCCGCTTTTGTTTTCGGAATTGGTGCCTGTTTTGTTACTGCTTTAGCTGCTTTATCGACACTGTCGATTGATTGAGCTTCTGCATTTTTAGGATCATGAGCTTCGTCCACAACTTCCGCTGCTTCATCGAGCTCAACTTCCTGGTCTTGTATTTGATCAGTCATGTTTGACTCCTCTTTTATTTGAGCAACGAGAGGAAATTCTTAAACTCACGTTCTTGCACTAAATGCATATCAGCACGCGGAGCTTTTTTAATTTCAGTCTCAATTTCTTCAATATCTTGAGGTTGAATAACACCATTGTTCCAAACCCACTCTACACCTTCCATAATCCCATTAACGAAAGCTTCTGGAGCAGATGGATCTTGTACAATGTCGACAGTGTTTAACATAAAGTCTTCCTTTACATACATTGTCCCATTACGATTCTCAAGACTTCCCATACCACGAGTTGAAACGCCTAGTTGAACACCACCATCGAGGAGACCTTTTACAATGTTTCCCATTGGAGTATCTAATATAAGCGCTTTCCCCATCACATTATTACCTTCCCAAGTCATCTCGGTAATGCGATGCGAAACCTTATCTAAATTAACAGTTGGTCCTTCTGGATGATTTAACTCTCCAACCGCTCTCTTAGTTGCAACTTGTTCAGTCGCAAATTTATGAACTGCAGATTCCATTATACCTCTAGGATATATTCTGCCGTTTCTATTTTTACTTTCAGCTTGTGCGAAGATACCTTCGATCACATAGTTTTTCTTACCACTCTCATCTACCTCTTCGGTAACATAAGATAGTTCTTGATCATTGTATTCCGCAATAAGCTTCATAGTTTTATCCTTTATACTGTTTGACGAATTCTTTCGCCATTTTCTCAGCTTCTTTTTCCGAAGCATAAGTATCTAAAACGTCACCATCAACTTTAGCCTGAAACTTATTTTTGACCTTTACAATCTCAATTGCAATGCCTTTAACTTTCATCTTCTTAGATTCATCTAAGCTGGCTTTTAAAGTTTTAAACGATTTCATTTTCTACTTCTACTTCCATATCTACTTCTGCATCTACTTCTTTAGGTGCATTATTATATAATCTATTGGCTAATTCAATTCTTTTATTATCAATTGCATCTGCTAATTTATCAGCAACCAAATTATTAAAAATATTTGAAGAATTTACAAAATCTTTATCCTCAATAGATGATATCATTGCTTCAATTGGATCTAGTTCTACTTCTGGTTCATCACTTGTATCTTCTTCAGCAGACGTATCTACTGTATCAATATCTTCAAGACTTTCGATGTTTTCGTCTGAAACATCTGTAACATTATTTAATTCATCATCCATAATTATTCTCCATATTTTAGATTATTTATATAAATTAAGTTTTTGACTTTTAAGAGAAAGGGGTATCAATTACGTGACTATATGCAGGATATCTTCTTGGAGTTGTACCATCCGGTTGGAAACCCCAAACAATTCTTATACCGCCGTCACCGCCCTTTTGGCCAAATCCTGGATTCTTTCCACATCCTGCACCACCACCACCAGGAGAAGCTGCCGATCCTGTGGTCGTAGGGTTATTAAAAGTACCAGCTACAGGCGCTGTAACGGAACCAGCACCAGAAGCTGGTACTAAGAAACGTGTTGGTATACCATATGTAAATGTCGATCCATGCCTACTATTAAAAACTCTTGGTGCAACACTCCCGTTGTGTTTTCCGTCAAGGCCTTCTCCATACATTCCTACTGCACCACCAGAAGCAGATGCCTGTGGAAACGTATTAACTAATACACGTTCTCCACCTCCTCCAGATCCTGAGTTACCGTGAACGATTCCGGTACCATCAGCATCTTCACCATCACCACCTTTACCAAATTGCCCTAAGGATCCATATCCACCAGCACCACCGCCGCCACCGGCATTTGCCGCTGCAGAGGCTGAATAACGGGCATCACCACCATAACCACCATATGCACGTTTTGCATCGATATTTAATAGAGTTGGATGCAAAAATCCATAACCCCTCGCGCCGCCACCAGTTCCGTAGTTAGTGTTTGATCCAACCATATTCGAGCCTGTAAGTCCTCCGCCACCACCATCAGCTCGAATATATGTAGTTGAACCTACCTTTATTGATGAATCACCACCATCACCGCCATTAGTTCCACCACTTCCGCTACCAGAGGTACCTCCAGCCCCTATTTGTATAGTATATACAGTTCCGGGTGTTGTAGTCCACGTGGCCCAGCATGAACCTCCTCCGCCGCCACCCCCTGCACCCCATGATGAATTATCATTACCACCCCCGCCGCCACCTGCTCCTATAACAAATGCAGATAATTCATAAATATTAGCAGGTACTGTAAAAGTCACATTAGTACCTGGTGTTGTATTATTTCTATCATATATTGCACCTTGTGGTACAGTAGCAAAACCTTGATTTCTAAAATCGCTAAAACTAATTTGACCGCTTGTAGGTATGCCAGATGTAACTATTGTACTAGTATCAACATTTCCTGCTGTTATAGCAGTTTGAATATTGGTACCATTTCTATAATATTCGGATAAACTCATCGCAGGAGTGGTTTGATCTTCAAACACTTCCTCTATATCATTATCAAAAGATATGGGTCCTGTATTTCCTATAAACCCTGCCATTATTTTTCTCTCTCAAGTCTTTCAACTTTTTCGGAAAGTTCTTTAATTGCTTCAATTAACAAAGGAACCAACTTTTCATATCTAACAGCTTTATATCCATCTTCTCTTGTTGTAGTAACTTCTGGTAATACTTCTTCAACTTCTTGGGCTAAAACTCCAGCTTCTCTAAGAGTTTGGTCTTTATCTTCTGCTAATTCATTCCAATTAAAGGTGTATCCAGAAATTTTATTTATCTTATCTAAAGCATTATCAATTACAGAAATATTAGTCTTTAATCTTTTATCAGATGTTCCAAATGCCGTAATATCTCCAGTTGCGGTAAAGTCACCGGTATAGCTTCCACTCATTTTGAATTCTGTACCAGTTAATGTTAATCCATTACCTGCTGTGTATGTTGTGTTTGTATTTGTGTCTGTACTACTAATAGTAAAGTTAGGATATGTTCCAGTGACACTTGTTGCTCCACTACCTGTTAAAGCTACTGTTTGATCAGGTGCTGAATTAGTAAATTCATTATTTGCATCAAGAGAAAGTCCAGTTCCTGCGGTATATGTCTCTCCTGCATCACCTGCAACAAAGGTTTGTGATGATGATTGATAAATTATAGCTTGACCATTAGTTATACCCGCTGTACTAACATCTGAAAGATCATTCATTTCAAGAGAAACAACAACATCGCCAGGAACAAAATGTGTTCCATTCCATTTTAAAGCTTGACCATTAGTTGGTGCGTTCGTAGTAATATCTACGTCATCATGACCATCTATAGAACCAAGCAACTGTGAACTATCTACATCAATTTCTATTTCTGTTGAGTTTACATACCTTACTACAACAGCTCCACCACCCTTAAGGGTCACATCTTGTGCAGAACCACTTTGTCCATTAGCCTGAGTATCAAATCTTAGATTGGCTTCATTAACACCAGTTGCAGCCATAAGATATTGACCAACAACGGTACCATTAGTAACAGATTGTACGTGACCAAATTTATCCAGTGAAATATTCTGTATAACAGTTTGACCACTATTTGTAGAAGTTTGGGCAGCGCCAGATCCTGTAGCACCATGATTAATTGTAATTGTTTCTGATGTAGAACTATTTGTTGTAAACTCGGTTGTAGTGCCAAGAGAAATTGCAGCATCAGTTGCATTAGTTGAAAATGTAATTGTTTCATTGTTAATTTGTTCAATCTGAACTATTGCACCAATAACAAGTTCTCCATCAGATTCTCTTGTTAAAATACCATCAACAGATTTAATTTTTAGTGTTGTATCTTCTCCACTATCCGGACCTTGGTGTATTAATTTAAAATTAACTTCATTCTCTGTAACACCAGGTGGATCAGCAAACTCTGCAATATATGTAGTATTCGGGTGGTGCATACTATCCGCACCAATTGTTATTATTCCGTCATGAACACCTGCTGGTGCTATAGACGAAACTGTTATACCGCCAGTACCAGTAAATTCTATAAATTGTGCTGTAGAATTTGATGCAGCATCTGTTTCGGTAAAAGTAATTCTAGTATCAACACCAGCAGCAGATGCATTAGCCTGTAATGTAGAAGTAATTTGAAGAGCAGCAGCACTAATATCTAAAGTAGCATTATTTGCACCAGCATTGGTAACATTAACTGCAATACCGTTTGCTCCAGTAACACCTAAATTAGTTGTAGTAACTCCTGCAACAGGGCTGGAATCATTTAAAGTTATAAAGCTATTACCACCAGTCTGATTTGCTGTAATAGTACTTACGGCTTGAAGATCAATTCCAGATATTGTTATTTCATCTGAAGCTTGGGATACTGAAATACCATCTGCACCTAAAAAGCTAACCTGATCATCTACCGTATTATTATCAACATCAGTTTCAGTGAGAATTAGTTTGGATCCGCCCGTTACATCACCGCTTGATACTGAATAAGTTTTAACTAAAGAACCTGCATCAACTACTAATGAGTTTGTACCAGAACCATCAATATTAATTCCGTTAAGACCAGTAACTGTAATAGTTTCAGTTCTTGAGACCCCATTAGAATCAATATTTAATTTTATTTGTCCATTATTAGATGCTGTTCCACCACCTTGTAATTCATACTTACTTTGTAATCCAAATACTGATCCTTGCGTAAGTGTTGATGTTATTTCTATAGTACCCGCTGCGCCGCCATTATCAATATAAGTAACTAATATATCATCATCACCAGACATAATATTACCAACAGCATCTTGAGCACGCTCATCAGTATAGTAAAGATTAATGGCGCCTTCTGGTAATCCATCAGTATTAGTAATACCCTGAAATTCAAGTGTTTTAGTTGCCTGATTAACATTGATATTACCTATACCACCACCGGCAGCATCATATACAGAGTTATTATTAGTATTTTCCTCCTTTAGTGCTATAAACATTCTAGCAGAATCAAAATATAGATTTAATCCTGATGGTCCTTCTGGAACGTCATCGGTTGTTAAACCCTCTTGTCTTCCGGTACTAGTCCCTATTTCTGTTATGGTAGTCGAAGAATCTTCGAAATTAAATTTTATAGACCCGTCTTCCATAACAGCAAAAACAGCATCATCTATAGTTGTGGATTCTAAATTAGCATTTTTATTGGAAAATATACCAAAGAAATTATCTTGTTCGTTATTATTATTGTCTAAGAAGTTAAATATACTTTGCCGTGCCGAAATTGCTATACTATTACTACCGTAACCTAAAGTATAACCAAGATCAATCATTTCATTATTTAAATTTTCTCTATACATTCTAAACTGTTGTACATCTAAATCGCCACCTAGTTGTGGTGTTTGATCAAATACAATATGTAAATTACCTCTATGAAAATTTATAAACCCGTTTTGTAATACGCCATCATCATCGGGAACTTCAAATGCTATCTTATCATTAAGATTATCTCCAACTTTAAGAACCATTGTTCTCTGAGAATCTTCTTCGGATGTAAGATAAATTCTAGCACTATCTTCATTAATACCACTAGCAGTAAAAGATGTGCCTTCAAATGCCATACCTTTATATCTACCTTCGGTGAGCATAAGGGTATTATTAATTTTAGTATTGTGGTTTTCATCTATCCAAGCCTCTCTTTTACCGTTCCAAGCTGATAAAGAGTTTGGCTGCTCTGGACCATATGTGTGAAATGTGCCTCTTGTAATACTAAATGTTAAATCTGCATAGGGAGAGTTTGAAGCTTCATCACTACTTATTTCGTGGGCTTTGACTGTTCTACCTGTATCTGTTTTTTGAAATACTGCAGCGTATGGATTTCTAATAGGGCTTGTTGGTGCATTATAGAGTTTCATTAACCCTTGGTCAAAGGCAGTAGTTCTGAGAGTATCATTTACATTTGCTATCCAAGCATCATATGATGTTATTGCACCAATATGACCATCAGTCATATTATTAATTGCAGCAGAAAGTAAGGTAGAATTTGAATCTGAAACGTGTGTATCAAATGTAGTGGAAGAAAGTTTTGTACCAACAGTATCAAATGTAGTAAGATTTAATCCTCTACCATGCCCATGATAACCTTTTAATAAAATAGAATTTTGATTAAACTCAAAATATTCTGTTTCGTTATCAATGTAAAGATATGCTGGAGAATTATTATTTAATCCGGTTCCTCTCATTTCTACATATGCAGAACTTTGAGGTAAGCCACTTAAATCGACTTCTTTTATAAGCTGATACGAATTATCTGGATCTTTCCAGTATAATGTTTTTGATCTATCATTATAAAATAGTCTACCAGTATTCATTATTTGATCAACACCAACACTACTGTCTAAAACATAGTATCCAGAAGAATCAACTCCAAACTCATCTTTTTCCCTATTTGAAACAAAGGTATAAATTAAATCATTTTTTAAATCAAATATATTTTTATCGTTATCTTCGGTTGTAAATAAAATGTTTGTTATAACAGCATTAGTCTGTTTTTGTGTACCAAATCCATAAGATGTTTCTGCATTTAAAAACGGCTCTAAAAATGTACTGCCCGCTGCTATTTCTTCTTCTATATTTAATAAAATTCCAGTTTTTAATTCTGGATTTTCTATATCTGTAGAACCAAATTGATTTGTTGCAACATATAATATATTATTATCTTTATATCCCCATACAGTTGTCTGACCAGCAGAAACCCAATCGCTAGTAGATTGCCCATCAAATGTTGGTGTAACTGGTGCTGGTGCCATTCCTCTTGTCACCCAATCAAAATCAAAGTAATATTCATCTGATTGTCCGTAGTTGTAAACTAAGCCCCATGAAGGTGGGTTTACAGCAATATGATCAAGCTCTAAATAATCACTATGCTCTTGAAGAATGCCTTTTGGTCTCCTAAAAGCACTAATAGTATATTCTTTACCTCTTATTTTTAGCTGTGCTACTACTAGAAATATTGGAAAATCTGTAGCTGTAGTAGAACTAAATGTTGCTTTTATATTATATGAGTTATATCTTTTAGGTGATATAAAACCAGCAAATGTTCTTGGTGCAAAATCACTATAAATGCTATTAGTTATTTCGTCATATCTTAATACTTGAGCGTCTGAATCATTAAAAGGAAAGGTAAAATCTTCAACGGGGTCACTATCAAATTCTCTTATATTATAGTGAGAGAAATTACTAAACTGGTCATAATATTTGTACTTACCTTGAGAATCCATAGACTCAAGTTGAGTGTCTGGAATAAACTCTTTTTCTTCATTTAACTGATCATCGTCAAATATAAATCTACCACTTTTAAGTGCATAATCTAAATAATATGCTTCAGCTGTTTCTCCATAAGATAAGAATTGTCCATCTCTTCCAGAAAGATTTAAAAGTAAATTATCTGAAGATAAGTCTGAATCAGAGCCTGGTGTTACAGAGTCTGCATAACCAAATAAATCTGGTTCTATTCTCCAAGCTTGAACATCGCTATCATAGTATATTTTTACATTACTATCTTTAGACCATTTTAATCCGCCACTATCTAAAATATACTGGTTGACTTCAAGAGATTTTGCTACAACAGCACCAGTTTCATCAATACTAAAAATGGCATTATTTTTATTAATAGTATCAGTATATGCATTTAAATTGTTATATAGTGCCCAATAATTTCCGGTTTCTGTATTATTGACATCTAAAAAATTATGTATAGATTGTAGCGAAGTAAGTGCTACACTATTGTCTCTATCAGTTGGCTCGTCGTAGTCTAAATCTAATGTATTACCGCTAAGTGCTGATCCAACACCATATATTTTCTGACCATTAATTTCTAAATCTGTGATAAGAGTGTTAGCTGCTAAAGTATTTGTAGTAATATGTTCAAATTGAGCAGAATCACCTTCAATAAGATTCACATATGCTAAATGTCTAATATGAGCTGAGTCAACTCTCATTCCATTAATATATGCGGAATCTATAGTGAGACTATTTGTTGGTGAACCAAAATCAGATTCAAATTCGTCCACTGGCAACACATCTAAAAATACTTGCGCAGGATTGCCATTTGCATATATTGTAAATATAATATCGGCGGCTGTGCTTTCTATCCACTGCCCATTTTTTAAAGAACTTTCAGATTGAGCAACTGCAGTACTTAATCTAAAATCTAATACTCTATTTCCTTGAGGATCGGTTATTGTGTCTTCATCAAGATATAGTCTAACTGGAACATTAGACGTATATAACTTTTTATCTGGTGGATTAGTTCCAGTTTGTATAGCTGATGAATTAGGAAAAAAACTATAACCAGGTAATGTTTCGTCAGTAAAAAACCAACCACGAATATAATCTGGATTAGGTGGAGTTTCTAAGTCGACCGAAAACTCAACCCAAACGGTATCATAATCAATCGTTCTAGCAATTACGCCAGGGGAACTAGAGGGATCTATTGTTCCTCTTTGCCCTTTGTTCGTGATATAGGAAACTAAATCATACATTATTTAAACTTCGAGCTATTCGTTATCAGATTCAATATTATCTATCTCATCCGCTTTTTCTTTATTTTCGTCTTCTACGTCTTGTTCCATATTTTTCATATCTTCTTCAGAAAACTTAAGAACATTTCTCATAACCCAATCTTTAGTATAATAATCTCCAACATACTGTTGCATCATATCAAGAGTTTGAATACGCTCTTTTAATATTTCACTTTCTTTAGATTCCGCAAAATAATTATCTCTAGCATAGTCAATCTTAAAATTCATTTTATGATTATCCCAATCAGCATCGGTAATAATCTTTTTTAAGATAAGCTGTTTCTTTAAAATATTTAAGAATAGATGACTAAACTTTTTGCGTAGTCTATCAATAAATTTTTGAAATTTAACTTCATCTCTTGATATTTCATTTGATCGACCAAGAGAAAATTGTGCTTCTTGTTCTAATCTACTAATAGGAACATTGAGTGCACGATAAACACGTTTTTGAAAATAAACAATATCGTCTATCTGTCCGAGATTTTCTCCTCCTGGTAGAGTAGAGATTTCAGTACCTCTACCACCCTCTCTACGAGGTAACCAAAAATCTTCCAACATAGACATATGTTTGCGATCATCTCTTAACTCTCCATTCTGAGCGTCATATACTAATTTATTACGATATTTTGTCATAATATTTTTCATATATTCT
>Ga0257114_1001331_pt1 | contig 17781 bp, 18 predicted proteins | sample SI112_10mmetaG_FD_190149 | JGI IMG/M metagenome (GOLD analysis project Ga0257114, IMG submission 190149) | Marine microbial communities from Saanich Inlet, British Columbia, Canada - SI112_10m | ecosystem: Environmental > Aquatic > Marine > Inlet | place: Canada: British Columbia | collected...
AAATGACTGTCCTATATTAATAGGACACAAGGCTTTTTAATGATTTAGGGTTAAAAAGATGAAGTTAGATTTGCTGTTAATTTCCTATTATTAAAGGTGGGAAATGCTATTAGGGGGAGTTAAGACTGGATTTTTCTATTTTTAAGAAAGCCTTATCCAATAATTTTTTAGTGAATTTATTTCTCATACCAGAAGATTCACAAGATAATAAAATAGAAAAAATCCTATCATTATTTTTTACTACTGAGCTGATTAAGTTAAATCCTGAAATTGAGGTAAATCCTGTTTTCATACCTTCTGCACCTTTATAATTTTTTAAAACTTCATTATGGCTGATAAATTTTTTATCAAAAATTTTAATTTCCTTAATGCCAAAAATTTCATAATATTGAGGAAAGTCATTTTTGATAGCGATGATTAATTTTTTTAAATCATAGGCCGTAACATATTGACCCCTATCATGCAGGCCAGAGGCATTTCTAAAATTACTATTATACATGCCTAAATCAATGGCTTTTTGATTCATCTTCTGGGCAAATTGCCATTCATTATCAGCAATAATTTCGGCCAAGGCAACTGCAGCACCATTAAAAGATTTTACTATCATACCATATAAAGCATCCTTAATTGTAATTTCATCACCTATTTTTAAATGTAATGTTGTGACTTTATTAACATAAGATATGGCATTACTTCTTGGTGAGATAGTAATTTTTTGATCTAGGGTGATTTTCTTATCCTCAATTGCCTCAAAAACCAAATAGGCTGTCATTAATTTTACTAAGGAAGCGGGGAATATCTTTTTGTTAGAATCTTTCTCATGCAAATTTAAAGCATCTTTTTCTAGGAATAATAATAGGGAATGGCTATCATTACATTCTATCTTTTCTTCTTTTGGTTTTGGATTAGAATTGTTATTATTTGCCAGAAGAAAGTTAGAAGAAAATAGGAAAATTAAAATTAGGAAAAATTTTTTTAATTTCATCATTCATTAAAAGCAACTTCTAACATAATTTTTGCCCTATTCTTAATTTTATCTGAAGATTTTATATCTAAAATTAAATTTTGGAAAATTTGCTTAGATTCAGCATGATTGTTATTTTTCCATAAATAAATTGCCTTCTGCTCCTTGATATAATCACCCAAATATTGAGAATTATTTTCAATATTATTGATGATTTTTATAAAATCATATTTTTTATCATCGATATTTGTTAAATATTTTACTGCAATTAAAGCTGAATATTCCCTAAAAAATTGATCATGATTTTTATCATTAAAAATATCTAAATAAATATCTATTGCTTCTGTAATTTTTTGTTCCTGAATTAAATTTTGGGCATATTGCATGCTAGAAATAAATTTTAAACCATAGGAATGATTTTGATCGATTAATTGTTTTAATTCTGATATTTCATATACTTCATTTACAAATAATTTCTGTAATTTTGCCACATTTTTTTGATTAATATCCTTAACATAAATTGCGTGAGAAAAAATTGCGATAATAGTAATAAAAATCAAAATAGCACTTAAAATAACAAGCTTTTGATATTGCTGATAAAAGGATAATAATTTATTAAATATTGCTTCAATTTTGGCTTCTTTTTGAATTTGATCTAATTCACTCATTGATAATTTAAATTAAGATTGATAGGATTCTGTCTTAAGGAACCTCTGAAAAACCAAAAAGATCAATTTTGATAAATATTATTTTAGTTTTTCAGAAGCTCCTTAAGATTCCTTAGAATTTGGAACATTAGAATTTTTAACTAAAAAAATAAGTAAGTCAATATGGCAAAAATAGAATCTATTATCGCAAGAGAAATCCTTGATTCCAGAGGTAACCCAACTTTAGAAGCAGATGTAATTTTGGAAGATGGCGCAATCGGTCGTGCCTCAGTCCCTAGCGGTGCTTCTACTGGTAGTTTAGAAGCCTTTGAACTTAGAGATGGTGATAAAAATCGTTATTTAGGGAAAGGTGTTTTAAAAGCTAAAAAAAATGTTAATGAAATTATTGCCAAGGAATTAATAGGTGAATCTGTTTTTAATCAAAATAGATTAGATCAAATTATGCTAGAAATTGACGGTACCAAAAATAAATCTAATCTTGGTGCTAATGCTATTTTGGCTGTATCTTTAGCAATTGCCAAAGCTGGTGCAAACTCATTAAAAGTCCCTCTTTTTAAATATATTGCTGAAAATATCATCCATAATGAATCGGCCGATTTAATGCCAATTCCTATGATGAATATTTTAAATGGCGGAGAGCATGCTGATAATAAAATTGATATTCAGGAATTTATGGTCATGCCAATTTCTGCAGAATCAATTTCTGATGCTATTAGAATGGGTGCTGAAATTTTCCATAATTTAAAAAAAATCCTTAAGGAATCTAATCATAATACTAATGTTGGTGATGAGGGAGGCTTTGCCCCAGATTTAGATTCGGCCGAGGAAGCCTTAGAATTTATCTCTAAAGCAATTGCAATTTCTGGCTATGAGGTTGGAACAGATGTGGTTTTTGCCCTTGATGCTGCTTCAACTGAATTTTATGAAAATAGCCAATATAATTTAAAAGGTGAAAATAAAATCTTAAATTCTGAAGAATTAATTAAATATTATCAAAATCTTTGTGATAAATATCCAATTATTTCAATTGAAGATGCCATGTCAGAAGATGATTTTGATGGTTGGAAAAAAATTACTGAAATTTTAGGTGAGAAAATTACTCTAGTTGGTGATGATCTTTTTGTTACTAATAAGGAAATTTTACAAAAAGGTATTGATCAAAAAATGGCCAATGCAATTTTGGTTAAGGTCAATCAAATTGGTACTTTAAGTGAAACTTTGGAAACTATAAAATTAGCCCAAGAAAATAATTATAAAACCATTATTTCTCATAGATCTGGTGAAACAGAAGATAATACTATTTCTCATATTGCTATTGCAACCAATGCTGGGCAAATTAAAACTGGTTCATTATGCCGATCTGATAGAACTGCGAAATATAATGAATTAATTAGGATTGAGGAATTTTTATAAGATATCTTAAGAAGGCTGAGGGGATCTTTTAAAATCTATGATAATTAAAACAAACTCAGTTTTATTCAACCCTCCTTACGGGAGGGTTAATATTAACTTAATATCCCAATCATTTAGATTTACATCTGTTGCATCCACCCCCACCAAGATTTGCTTGCAAATCTTGACTCCCCCTTAGTGCGAATTTTAGGCAGTGGCGATATGAATGGTACAGATACCGAATGATAAATTATAATAATTTACATCTTTAAATCCGGCATCTTCAATCATTTTTTTAAATTCTTCTTGTTTTGGGAATTTTTTGATTGATTCAACCAAATATTGATAGGAATCTTGATCTTTTGTTACTATCTCCCCAATTTTTGGTATAATATTAAAGGAATATAATTCATAAAATTTTCTTAAAATTTCATTATTTACTTTTGAAAATTCTAAACAAATAAATTTTCCTTGAGATTTTAATATTCTCTTAGCTTCACTTAAACCTTTTTTAATGTCGGTAAAATTTCTTATACCAAAGGCAATTGTATAAAAATCTATTGAATTATCTTGATGAGGTAAATCCTGACCACTTGCAACGGTAAATTGAAAATGATCTAATAAATTTTTATTAATCATTTTTTCCCGGCAATATTTTATCATTTCGGCATTAATATCCAAAATTTCAATCTCACCTGATATTTTCTTTTGCTGCATTTTATTTAAAATACGAAGAGCAATATCACCTGTACCACCTGCAACATCCAGAATTTTATATGATTTATTTGGCTTAAAATTCAATTCCTTCACCATTTCATCTTTCCAATGACGATGAATTCCCAAACTCATAAAATCATTCATGACATCATATTTTGATGCAACTGAGTTAAAAACATTTTTAACTAAATTTTCTTTTTCTTGTAAATTGACTTTTTTAAAGCCAAAAAAGGTTTCTTTGGTCATTATTATAGATTTTTTTACCGATAATAGGCAATACCATTTCCCATCTAAAAAACTATGTTAAAAGATTGAACAATCTAGCTTCATCTTTTGATCTAATATTGGCAAAAAGCCTCAGGAAATATAGTTATATTACCCTCATTTTTTACAAATATCAAATAAAAATATTTTGCTATATTGTCCATTTTTAAATGGGAAATGGTATAATAATTAATTGAAAATATATCTTCCACAAATATAATATCCATATGAATTTTAAAAATATAGATCCAGATATAATATTAAAATATGATAAGCAACTTCCACGCTATACCAGCTACCCCACCGCACCACATTTTAAACAAGCTGATGATGATCAATTATATCGTAATTGGCTAAAGGAAATTCCTCATAATAGTACAATTTCACTTTATTTTCATATTCCATTTTGTGAAAAATTATGTTGGTATTGTGGTTGCAATACCCAGATTATCAATCATTATTCTCCGGTTGAGCGTTATTTAACTTATCTTAAAAAGGAAATATATCTTATTTCGGATTTAATTTCTGACAAAAATCTTAAAATTTGCCATATTCATTTTGGTGGAGGCTCTCCAACTATTATTGATCCTAAAAATTTTGAAGATTTATTTTCTCATATTAGAAAAAATTTTGATATTTTACCAAATGCCGAAATTGCAATTGAAGTTGATCCCAGAAATATTGATGAAGAAAAAGCCAAAATTTATAAAAAAGTTGGTATTAATCGCGTTAGTTTTGGTGTGCAAGATTTTGACCTTAATGTCCAAAAATTAATTAATCGCGTACAACCATTTGAATTGGTTGAAAAAATCTGCAATTTATTTCGCAAATATAATATCAATAATATCAATTTTGATTTTATCTATGGCTTACCCGGACAAAATGTAAAAATTATCACCAAAAATATTAATCTTATCCAAAAACTAAACCCTGATCGTATTGCTTTTTTTGGCTATGCTCATGTGCCATGGGTTAAAAAATATATGAGATTTATCAAAGATGAAGATTTACCAAATGCTAAGGATAGAATTGATCTTTATAATATTATTGCTCAAAATTTACATAAAATTGGCTATGAAGCAATTGGACTAGATCATTTTGCTAAAAAAAATAGCGATATTATTCTGGAATTAAAAAATAAAAAATTAAAAAGAAATTTCCAAGGCTATTCCACCGATAAGGCCAATATTTTAATTGGAATAGGTATTTCTTCTATCAGCTATTTACCTTCTGGCTATGCCCAAAATAACACCAAAAACATCCCCTACCCCAAATTAATTGATGAGGGAAAATTACCAATTTCTAAAATTATTAAAATTACTAAGGAAGATAAAATTCGCAAATTAATAATTGATAAAATAATGTGCTATCTTGCTGTAGATTTGACTGATTTTATTAATGAATTTAATTTAGAATCCAATTATTTTGATCAAGAATTACAAAATTTAAAGGAATTGGAAAGTGAGAATTTAATTATTATTAATGATAAAAAAATCACCATAAATCCTAAAACCCCACAAATTGCCCGAGTCACTGCCAGTTTTTTTGATGAATATTTTGATAATGGGGTTGGCAATCGTCATTCCCGTGCTATCTAGGATTTTAGGCTGTTAGATTAAATATAATAGTTTATAATTATTATGATCTTCCATGTGTTTTTGGTGATGTTGCTGGTGCTTTTGCGCTAGAAGAGCTATGACACCCTGTCGCTGCTTGTTGTGATGATGGTGAAAAAGAAGCCATAAGACCTTAAATTGTTGTAATAACATTTATCTAAAATAATTAAATAAATTATACGAATTTTTAGTTTTTTTCAAAACGCAGAGAAAGTTCCAATAACTAGTACAACGATTCCTAATTAACATACCTATATCTCATCCATTCTATATTTCCATCTAAATTTTATTGGTTTGATATTAATTTCGTTGAAATACTGATTCAATCTATCTTTTAACTCTTCTAAACTTTTTACTCTAATTCCTCTTAATACTGTTCTTGTCATTTTGCTAAAAAATACTTCTATTATGTTTAACCAAGAAGCATGTTTTGGTGTAAATGTAAAGTTGAAACGAGAGGGTTTTGTTTTTAGATATTTCAATGTTTCTTTAGATATATTTTTAGTCATAATTACATTAATATATTCATACACACTTAATTTATTGGCTGTTCTTCTTGTGAATTCAGTGTCCCAATTGAATTCCATATATCCAACACGCCTAGACCAAGTCACTGTACTAATATCCTCATCTCCAGTAGTTGTTAAAATAGGAGTTCTTATATCTGGATGATCCTTACATAATTGTAGAACAATTTTCTGGATCATTACCTCTTTTGATAGATTTAACTACATCTTTTTTAAACTGCTTACTATAAAATTGATTCAACATTATTGATCTTTATTTATCTGGGAAAGAAATTCGCTAAAATTATTATATTGTTCAGTATTTTTGTTATTATCAGTATCTTCAAAAGTTTGTAATGTTGTAGCATTTGGAATTTTAATATTATTTTCTATTAATTCTTTATTCACAGCATTAATTACAAAGTTTTTTACAGAAGAATCATTAAAAGCTGTAAATGATTTCATTATTCTGTAAATTTCTTCAGGAAATTCTATAGTTACTCTTTTTACATCAGACATAATTATTTATTTAAGTTAAAAATATAAATATAATTCAATATATATTTATGTAAATATATAATTACATATTATAATATAAATATTATTAATAATAAATTATGTAATTACATTGTAATAGAAAACAATCAAGAGCCAACTATTAATGATTTAAAGTTTCAGTGGCTAGGAGTAATTTGATGCTATTGTAATTTAATTAAGTTAATGTAAATTTATAGATGAGGTTGTTTCAGTGGCTAGGAGTAATTTGATGCTATTGTAATTTGAGGATAGGATTGTTATTGGAATATTTATCCAAAAGTTTCAGTGGCTAGGAGTAATTTGATGCTATTGTAATTCTTCTTCTTTTTTCTTTTCCTGATCTGGATCACAAGTTTCAGTGGCTAGGAGTAATTTGATGCTATTGTAATTACGGATATGAACCAAAAGATATTTTGCTTCCAAAGTTTCAGTGGCTAGGAGTAATTTGATGCTATTGTAATTTGAAATTCTGTTCCGTCCTCTGTTTCGCACTCTGTGTTTCAGTGGCTAGGAGTAATTTGATGCTATTGTAATCTTTTAGAGATGACGAGCCTTATCAATCTGATATTTGTTTCAGTGGCTAGGAGTAATTTGATGCTATTGTAATGCATAGCATCAGAAACAGCGACAGCTCAAAGATTGAAGTTTCAGTGGCTAGGAGTAATTTGATGCTATTGTAATAGGAATATCAAGCTATTGATTGTAAGGCAAGAAAGTTTCAGTGGCTAGGAGTAATTTGATGCTATTGTAATAATATTAAACCCATTTGATGTTAGGTCAAATTATTGTTTCAGTGGCTAGGAGTAATTTGATGCTATTGTAATTGGTATGTCGGCATTTCCGACATACCACTAAACAGTTTCAGTGGCTAGGAGTAATTTGATGCTATTGTAATGTAGATAATGCTATTGCTAAAAAAGCTATCACTCCGTTTCAGTGGCTAGGAGTAATTTGATGCTATTGTAATTTAATACAAATGAAATATTGTATTTACTTGAAGAGGTTTCAGTGGCTAGGAGTAATTTGATGCTATTGTAATAAAGGCTCTGTTTCATATTTTAAAGTCTTTAAGCAGTTTCAGTGGCTAGGAGTAATTTGATGCTATTGTAATACACTTAAGAGATTGCATTATAGGCGAGTTAGAAAGTTTCAGTGGCTAGGAGTAATTTGATGCTATTGTAATAACAACCGTTGAATATGAAGATGAGATTTACCTTGTGTTTCAGTGGCTAGGAGTAATTTGATGCTATTGTAATAATGGAAATAAACCTACCTTATAATTACACATTAGTTTCAGTGGCTAGGAGTAATTTGATGCTATTGTAATTTCATCTTTCCAACACTCTTGATTTAACCATGTAGCGTTTCAGTGGCTAGGAGTAATTTGATGCTATTGTAATTAGGTTCTTGTGTATATGATGATACTATTGTTGAAAGTTTCAGTGGCTAGGAGTAATTTGATGCTATTGTAATATAAAGAGATAGAAAAGGTTTTAAAACAATGCGGTAAGTTTCAGTGGCTAGGAGTAATTTGATGCTATTGTAATACATATATTGGCAGATAAAGAAGAAAGACTAAACGAGTTTCAGTGGCTAGGAGTAATTTGATGCTATTGTAATGACTCTAATATCTTTTGCTTGTAGTTCATTCTTTTATGTTTCAGTGGCTAGGAGTAATTTGATGCTATTGTAATTCATAGAGATCAGACAATTTGCAATATAGAATATGCGTTTCAGTGGCTAGGAGTAATTTGATGCTATTGTAATTGCTGGCATAGCTCCTTATGGTGGTAATTTAATTACGAGTTTCAGTGGCTAGGAGTAATTTGATGCTATTGTAATAGCACCAACAATCCTTGATATTGCAGCCTTTTTAGGCTGTAAATATAAATATTTTTTCTCAAACAGTCTTTTTGTAATAAAATATAGATTTTTTGCGAAAATATATTTATAATCTAATATCTTACTCCAATGCCCTGCTATCATCTAAAAGTATAATGAATGGACCTCTGATTATCACGTCTAATATTAAAATTTATCTTATAATCTATCATTACAGAAATTAATATATTCACATTGTGAACATTGTAAATTTGTAGCAGAACTTTCTGGCTTGATCGATTGTGATAATGAGTATCTTATTTTTGATATTATTTCCATTAATTTATCTTTAATAACATTTGTAATATTTATTTTATATAGTTTTTTACCGTCACTTAAAAAAGAAATATTGCATTTCTTATTAAAATAAGATTCCGCCAATAAAGAATAGGCACATAATTGCAATTGATGACCTAAATTTTTTGGTTTTGGATTTGTTTTATATTCTATAATATAAATTTTTTCTTCTGATTCTATAACCAAATCAGCAATACCATGTATATTTAAATTATCATCACTCATTTTAAAATTAAAATATTTCTTTCCCTTTTTTATATTATATTTAGAGAAATTCCTTCTTCTTTCTAATTTCTCAATAGTAAGATGTAGTTTACTGCCTTGATCTAACCATAGCGGATCTTTAACAACTAAATTCATTAATTCACGATAATAAACAATTCTAGGGCAAAAACACCACTGCCTAATTAAATTTACTGCTATTGATTCATTATATGAAACAAAACTCATCCCAATCTTTAAAATCACTATTATCATATCCAAAAAAATAGCTATTATTTTTAGATATTGCTGTTTTCATTATTAAAATTTTATTATTGTCATTATTTATGATATTTTTAGACATATTTTTTATGGCTGATAATTCGGCATTGGTAATAAATCCCCAAAAAACAGATTTTTGCACTATTTTTAATCCATAAGCTCTTAAATCTTTAAAAAATCTATCTCTTATTTTATTATCTTGAATATCATAACATATTAAATATTCGTTTCTAATATTTGCTACCATTTAAATAAATAGGGTTTATATTTGTTTAGACTCGCAAATTCACCAGATAATCTATAAATTTGTCTTTGAATTATATGTTCTAATTTTACTCTTTTTTTCTTATATAAATATTTTTTTGCCATAACTCTCTGGATCTCTGTTATTAGATTATTTTTTAAATCCTTATTTAATATATTGTATTTTTTTGACTGGCTCCTTAATTTAATAACTGATCTATCAACAATCCAAGCTCTATACTCTTCCATTAAGTCAAACAATAATGACATTTTGCCCGCTCTTTTTTGGTGAAAAAACCCTAAATATGGTTCTAACCCAGCATTTATAATCGCATTTAAAATATAAGAAGATAAAATTGCATAACCAAAATTAAGCATTGAATTATTTACTTCTATTGATCCCCTGCCCTCTCTTTTTTTAAAGCTATCTGTAAATAACCTCGCATCTATCAAAGATTTAAAATATATTTTTGCACTTATACCTTCGTTACCTAATAATTCTTTTTGATCATGAATATTATCTAAATTTTTAATAATATTATTTAATTTATCAGATGCTAAAGATAAATAATCTGATTTTTGATATTTATTAAAATAATTTAATACAGCTCTTTGATTTTTAATCTTACCTTCAATAATTTTTTTTGCCAAAATAATGGAATTATTTTTAATATATTCATATTGATTAATTCTATTTTGAACAACTCCATGTTGATTTGCACTTACAAGTAAGCTATATTGAACCGACTTAAAATCTAGAAAAAATAACTTTATACCTCTATATGATAAACTTTCTATTAAATCGCTTGATATAGAAACGCCTCTTTTAGCTATAGAAATCGTCACTAATCTATTTAATGGAAATAATTTTTTATCATCTACATTTCTAACAGCTAATAAATTGGACTCTATTCCCAAAAATGTGCCATATTCACTGATAATTAAATGTTTCATTATTGGTTATATAGCCATTTTCTATGATTTGATCTTTTGGTATCTTTAAAGTTTACAAAATATTCCATTTCATACAAGTTATCTTTTTTATTTAAAATCAATTCTTTTTCTTCGCTAGCTAATTTTAAATTGTCATTTTTAAACCACTTATCTTGGTTAATTTCTATTTTATTATCTTTAATTTCATTATTACCATTTTTTTTAAAGATAGCTTTTATTTCTAAATTATAATTATCATCCGTAAATGGCAAATTACCCAATTTCTTAAAAATTATTTTAATTTTAGAATGTTTGTTTGACTGATATTTTATATATAATTTTTTTATATCATATTCGTCTAAATCTTCTGTTATATTATCCTCCTTGGATAAAGCTATCTCTACCCATTTTAATTTTATCAATTCTAAATCTTTCCAATTATGTGGATTTCGTGTCTTATTTGGAGACTGATTTTTACTAGATATAGTTAACGGTCTTGAATCTCCATAATTTGGCATTTTTTCTTCTGATGTTATTTGATATATATTTTCTCCATTCCATGATTTTCTTTTAATTCTAATGGAGGATGATGATTCAAAAAGCGAGGGAATAACATAGGATTTACTTGTTTTTTGATGATCTAATTTTTCTTTTTTATCATTTTGGTGATTAAAATATTTTGATTCTTTTAGAAAATTATCAATATTTTCATTTGGATCGTGATAATCCTTCATTTCCTGTAATAATTTTTGCCATTCATTATAAATTGGGAGTTTTATTTTATTTTTACTACTATTATCAATTTTCTTTTCCGATAACTTGCTTATATTATCTTCAAGATATTTAATACAATCCGACAAATCCTTTAGATTCTTAGCATCTTTAAGTGATTTAATAGGTTTTCTTATAGTAAAATAGCTAAACTTTTCTAATATTTCTGATATTTTTTTACTTTCTTTATCTAATTGATCAGAATTATACAAATTGATTAAAAAATCTTGGGTTTTAGTTTTATTAACTATAAAAAGATCGTAATTTTTAGTTTCTTTATTGTGAATAAAAAATTGTAATAATTTTTCTTCAATTTTTGGATCTATTTTTAAATTATCGCAATTATCAATAGAAAACCCTATTTTCCATTTATCAGATTCTTTTTTGCAATCTTTTATTTTTAATAATGGGACAAATCTCTCCCTTTTAATAGAATCATTATGTATTTTATAGGGTATTTTATGGAAATGGCTATTTTCTTGATTTTGATAATATTCTTTTAAATCTATCTCAATGCCATTTTCCTTAGAATTAATATATTCTTGCATTAATTTTTCTCTAATATGAGTCTCATATTCAAGCCGAGATCTTTTTTCTAATGATACTATTTCAAAATCATTATTATTAATTTTAACTTCATTAAATATATTATTATCACTAACTTCCCCTGTATTTGGGTCATATGGAAATAATGCACAATTATCATCTATATTTAACTTCATCGATCCTTCTTTTTTATGATTATTGGCCGCTACTGTAAACGCAATCATGGCATCAATTAAATGAGAATAATTTTCTTGAGATTTTCCTCCTTTTGTGTATTTTTCAATATCTGGGTACAGATTTTCATATGATTTTCTTAAATCATAAATAGAATCGCCCCTTCTATTGGGAGATGATTCAATATTAAAAAAATCAAAAGATAATTTTTTAACATCTAAATTCTCTTTTTTTGCTGCTAGATAAAATTTATTAGCAATTACTTCTGCCACATATCTTTGTGTACCATTTACTAAGGCTCTATTAATATTATTGATAGCTTTTACCACTTCATTTCTTAAAATGTCATTATCTTCTAAAAATAAAGAATGTTTAAATGCAATTCTCTCTTCTTTTGTTAAATTGACAAAATTTTTATATCTCCCAAATTTAAAAGATTTATTCTCTTCATCCCAAATTTCATCATATATAAATTTTTTAATTTCTTGATCATTCTTATTTTCAAAAATCTTATTTTTATAAGATTGATTTAAATCTTTTAGGTAGTATCTTTTGTTGCCTCTTTCTTGATTTGATGACCTAGTTACCGCTATTAAATTTGCCTCATCATTTAAAGTGCCATATTTCTTTGATGATCTAGGAATTATATGATCATATTCAATATTATTATTTGACATATTTTCACCACTATATGCACATATATTACTGGATAAATCAACGATTCTTTTGCTTTTGTCATTATAATTATTTTCTCTTAGATCTTTTACATCTTCGGGTTCGGATTTTCCCTTTAATTTTCTTAGGCTAGGTTCAAATTCAAAATTATTTGATTCAATAATTATAGGAATTGTAATTTTATAATTATTTTCTAAAGAGGATTTTACCTCATCCCAATTATCTCTGACAATTTGATTTGCAATAATATTGGCCATTTTCTTTACTGCCCCATCGATCACTCTTGTAGATATAGCTGGCAATCTCTGAGCCTTAGAATAGTTATTTTCAATATTCATCCTATTGGCATTATCAATACTACAAATAGCACATATTTTTGAATTTCCCGCCCTATCAGTAAAAGCTACTTGGTTAATTTGTGCAAATGAGTAAATGGAATTAAATTTCTGATAAAGTTCTTTGTTACCAATTTTTTCAGATAATTCTTTTGATAATTTTTCTATTTCCTCTATTAATTTACATAATGGATGTTTGTATTTTATTTTATTTTCTTCTTTATTTTTCTTAATTTCAGATTTTGCTTTTGATATTTCGTCATTTAAATTATTTTTATATTCTTTTTGCTCTTTAACCGCTTTTTCTGAATTACTTTTTAGGCCACTAATTGCCATTAAAGACTTCATAACTTTATCCTCTGTATCGCCTAATTTTTCCTTTAAGATATCTGGGGCAACTTGTAAAATAGCTGCTAAATCACTAATTAATTGGTATCTTTTTTGTCTTGGCTTGTGATTGCAATATGAAAGAAGATGATCTTTATCATCAAATCTTCCTGTGTTGATATAGGATTCTTTTTTTGAGTCATATCTAAATTCTGGCATAATAAATAATCTGCCATCTCTAGCTCTTTGCCTTAATTTATAATATTTACAAATAAGATGTAGAAATGACCCTTCAGAAAATATATCATTTGTACTATAATTAGGTCTTTCTTTTAAATCTTCTGTTAATTTTGATTCCCTTATTACTAACTCTAAATCACTTCTGTATTTTTTTATCTCCTCATTATTATTATTGATATTTTGCCTTATCTTTTTGGCTAAGGAATAAATATGATTTAACTTTAGCTCGTCAGATGACTTAGATCTATCAAAAATAAATTGTAATTGTCGAGTTTTTACTTCTTTCAACGATCTCTGCCCAGATGATATTTTAAAATTTTCAGATTTTTGCTTAGAAAAATAAGACTTACCCTTTCCGCTTTTGGCATTTTTTAAATCCTCAATGTAATTACCTAAATATCGAGATACTTCTTCTATTTGAGATATTTTTTCAAGGAATATTTGCCAATCTGGATATTTTTTGTCTAAATAATTTGTGTTTAATAACAGGCTTTGGCATTTTGGAGGTTTACGATTATTATTATCTTGATAAGGAGGTATTGTCCAATTTGGGTCTTTAAATTGCAAATAAGATATTATATTAAAATCACCATCGTCTTTAAGAGATTTTATTTCATCACATAATTCTTTATAAGAATATTTAGAATTATCATTATTTTTATCCTTATCTTCTTCTCCTACTCTCCATTCTTGCAATATCCAATTTAAATAAAATTTTTTAAATCTTGTAATATCCCAATAATCAGATTCTTGATGTTGTTTATCATTAAAATATTTTCTAAGAGGCTTTAATTCAAGATTGCTAATATTTCCAATTAAATTGAATAATTTATTATTATTTATTAAGTTGTTATGTGATGCTATTTCAACAAAATTCTTAAGATAATTATGAGTATGATTTTTATTTTTTAAAATTTCTTTAATTTCCTTAAAATACTTACTTCTATGTCGCGATCCATTGATAATTTCAGAATTTATTTGAGATAATGCATAGAAAAAATGCTTAACGACATCTACATCATCTTTACCAAAATTTATTTTCTCTAAAGAAAAGCTATCTATTTTAATATTTGACCATATTTCTTCGGATTTATTTAGATTATAATTATTTATTTCAGATTTTATATCTCCTAAATTTCCTTCATTATCATATAAAAATTTATGTAATAAAATTTTGTATGGATTTAATTCTCCATTCTTCTTTTTATCCATATATTTTTCTGAGAAACTATCTTTAAATATATTATATCCGCTATTAATAATTTGTTCTATAACAGATTTTTTAACATTTAATTTTTTATCAGAAGACTTTTTATATTTAGATATATTCTCTAATGTTTTTTTATACTCTTTTTTTTCTAGTGAATTTTTATAATTTCTAGATAAATGATCAAATAAATTAGTTATTTTAGACTCTTTTTGTAAATCAATTAATAGATCATATAAATTATAATTATCCTTACCATATTTAGGATTATGATATTTGCTAACATCAATACCTAAATCATTTAATTTAAGATATTCTAAGCATCTTTTTGGAAATTTCTTTAACTCCTTTACATTATATTCCTCCGTTAAAAAAGAGAAACCTCTTCGATTTAATAAAAAACTAGCTGACTTTTCAATATCAAGATTCCAATCTATTTTTAATTCATTTTTCCATATCAATTTGAACAATCTTTTAACCATCTGCTTTCTGTCAAGAATTCTTCTTTGATGCCTACTTGCTGTTCTATTATTAAGTAACAAAGTATACTTATCTTTGTCTAAATTGTAAACGAAACCTTTTTTCTTAATATCTTTTAACAAAGAATTCTCTTTATAATATGCAGAAAATACTCCAGTATTTTTTGCCCCAAGGTCAATTGATAAAGATAATATATTATTATTCATTTGAGTTAAAATTGATTTGGATTATGATGTAATATTTTTTCATAATATCTTATAATTTAAATTATAATTTTTTAGCTTTTTATCTAATATTCTTGCTTTTGGTTCTAATTTTTCTAATTCTTGCCAAAATTTTTTGCTGTGATTTTTAATATTAAGATGGGTTAATTCATGTAAAATAACATAATCAATTAATTCTTGATCTAGCTTGATTAAATTTATATTTAAATTGATGTTGTTTTTACTTGAACAGCTACCCCACAGGGTTTTTTGACTTTTAATTGCAATCATTTGAAGATTAGAAAAATTATATTTCTTAGCTAAAAATAAAGCTCTATCAATTATGATTTTAGAATATTCTTCTGTTTGATCTTGGGATAAATATATGTTTCTTTCTTGTGGAGAATTTATTGTATTTTGATTTTTTTGGTCAATTTTAATTAAAGATTTTTCAATCCATTTTGATTTTGATAATAAAAAATCATGAGCAATTTTATAACTTATAGATTGTGGAATAATTAATGAAATTTCTTTATTATAATTAATAGATATTCTTATCTTCTTTGCCTTATTACTCTTTTTGCAAATTATTTGAGTTTCTTGATTATGGATTTTGATAATTATGTTTTTCAAGAATATTATTTCTAATATTTCATCTATTCCCTGATATATTTATATAATGTAGGTTTAGTAATTCCTATTATATTACATATTTTGGCTAAGGAATATCGGAACCTCTGATTTTCCTATTTTCATGTTCTTCTATTAGTTTTTCAAGATACCATTGAGCCTTTTTTAAATTTTCGATGCCATTCTTAAATTTATATCTTGTTGTATATTTAATGATATTACCCTCAATATAACTCATATTCTGAGATTTAATAAAATCAATTGGCTCTATTGATCCTTGATTATAATGAGAAGGCTTGTTGATTATATCGTGATTTTTAGAATTTTTCATATTTACATTTGAGAATTATCTAATTAATTTAATCTCCAAACCTATATCTAGCTTTTTCCAAATCTTATCAGCTGTTAAAATTGGACAATTTTTATATTTTGCTAGTGATAAACAAGCTCTATCACCAAGTGACAATCCAAATTTAGATGTATATTGGTCAAAAGATGCAGCTATTAATGACTGATCATAATTAAAATCTATAATATTAGGAAAGATATTCTTTAATAAATTAGATATTTGCTCTTGATCAAAACCATTGCGATTTGTAACAGTTATTACTTCTGAAAAATTAATAACAGATATTAAAGCATTATTTAAATATTGCTCAACAACATCCCCACCCTTTTCATTATTAATTAAAGCCAATATGGCAGAAGCGTCTAAAATGATTTTATCTTTTATCATAATTGTTCTTCTTTTCTCATATTAATTAAATCTTCTGATAGAATTAAGTTTTTATCTTTGCTCTTAATCAGATTTTTTAATTTACCTAAATATTGTTTTGGAGTTTGAATATTAATAATATTTTGTTCTGACAATTTAACAATTAGATCATCACCCTTTCTTAAATTCAGTTTTTTTCTAATTGGTGCAGGAATTACTATTCTGCCAGTTTCATTTATAGATACATGAAAATCTTCCATAATTTATTATATTAAATATTATTTATATTTTAATGACAATTATTAAAAAATGTCATATCTATATTATATAGTTAATTAAATATAATGTCAAATAAATAGTAAATTAAGTCAAGCACCCTACTCTATTTACTTACTTTGAAATATTATCAATATTACTTTACTAGATGCAGGCAATGTTTCTGGAAATGGAAAAATAAAAGTAAAGAAAACAATTGTTTTGTTTACTGGTATAGGCGTGGTAATTGATTTCTATCTTGTTGAATCCATAGGTTGCCTCCTACCTAATTTTATAGCATTAGGATAGCTTGTGATTGGTGTTGGGGGTCTACTTTCTCTTGCTAATGGAACTGAGCCACTTCTTCTTAAACATTTTATAGTCACTATTAACGGATAAAACTCCGCTAAATTCAACCTCTAAATGCAACAAAACACATAATTTTTAAACCAAAGAATTTGATGCTAATTTTAGCTTCTCATTCCATACTTGATTAGGAGCTTTATATCCTAATATTTTTCTTGGCATATTATTGAGTAAATTTTCAATTTTTTGTAATTTCTTTGATGTTAATTTAGTGATATCTTTATCTTTAGGAGATATTCTATGAATCATAAAGATGTATCCTCAACCTTAATGCAAGATGCAGATAAATTAAAAAAAGAAATAAAAGAAAAAGAAAGAAAAATAAAGAAAAATAAAGAAAAATAAAGAACTTACCC
>Ga0257114_1001333_pt1 | contig 17770 bp, 16 predicted proteins | sample SI112_10mmetaG_FD_190149 | JGI IMG/M metagenome (GOLD analysis project Ga0257114, IMG submission 190149) | Marine microbial communities from Saanich Inlet, British Columbia, Canada - SI112_10m | ecosystem: Environmental > Aquatic > Marine > Inlet | place: Canada: British Columbia | collected...
TAGCGCACCCTCTAACTCTCTTACATTTGACCTAATTCTTTTGGCGATGAAGAAAGCCACCTCCTCGGGTAGGTTTATGCTTTCAAAACTCGCTTTTTTCATTAAAATTGCAACCGATGTTTCAAGTTCTGGTGGTTCGATTGCCACTGTTAGCCCCCAACCAAACCTAGATTTTAATCTTTCTTCTAGCCCATTAACCTCTTTAGGATATCTATCGCAAGTTAATATAATTTGTTTTTGACCTTCTAGTAAGGCATTGAAGGTATGAAAAAACTCTTCTTGAGACCTTTCTTTGCCGGCAAAAAATTGGATATCATCTATTAGGAGTGCATCCAGTGATCTATAAGACCGTTTAAAGTCCGATATTGTATTGTGCTGGAGGCCCCGGACCATGTCACCCACAAAACGCTCAGAGTGAACATAACTAATTCTAGCATTTGGTTTCTGTGTTAATAGTTGGTTTCCAACAGCTTGCATAAGGTGTGTTTTACCGAGCCCAACCCCCCCATAAATGAAAAGCGGGTTGTATGAAGTACCGATATTTTCTGCTACTTGAATAGCTGCAGCTTTAGCTAACTGATTGCTTTTTCCTTCAACAAAACCATCAAAAGTAAATCCTGGGTTAAGTCTGCTTTGAATGGTTGGCAATGGTTCTGAAGCACCAGGAGATTTATATGGTCTGGTTGCGGTTTTATCAACTGTGTCTCTGGAGCCAACCTCTAAGTGGATTTCTGTTTGGTGATTTAAGGCAGTAACAAGCTCAGTAATGCGAGTTAAGTAGTGATCTTTGAGCCGCTGTACAACAAATTCATTCGGGGCAAGGAGTTTGAGGATATTATTGTTTTCAATGGGCTGTATTGGCCGAATCCAGGTATTAAACTGTTTCTCTGGTATTTCGTTACCAAGGGTGTTGAGGCAGTGTGCCCAAATAGATTTAGTGTTTGGTGTCATTGTCTAATTCTGATACAAGAAGCTTACTATAATTTACCCAGTCTATAACGTATACATAACCTTATCCACAGGTTAAAATAATATTGTATAAAATAAAATATTATTATTGTCTATTGACAGAGAAATTGTTGACAAGTACCCTTGCCGGCTGAAAATAAAAAAGCATTCAAAGCTTAGGTGTAAAAAATGAAGCGGACATTTCAACCAAGCAATTTAAAAAGAGCGCGAACTCATGGTTTCAGAGCGCGAATGGCCACCAAAGCAGGTAGGCTTGTAATAAAACGCCGACGTGCAAAAGGGCGCATTCAACTTACTCCGGCACACACTTAGATCAAAGTTGCGCGAATAGTTACGAACAGCTCCTCAGATAATTCGACAACAAATAATCGATTTAATATTTGTGATCGGATATCAGTTGCGGGTGAGTATAAACAAGTTTTTCGCGGTGGTCAGAGAATTAAAGGAAAATATTTTTTGTTAATTTTCTGTGAAAATCAAAACAACACCCCTAGGTTAGGCTTGGCAATTTCTAAAAAATATTGCAGGCTGGCCAGTAAAAGAAATAAAATTAAAAGAATCATAAGAGAGTCGTTTAGAAAGAATAAAGATATATTAAATGGGGTTGATGTGGTCGTTTTAAATACTTTATCGACACATAATGTTACATCAAAGATTTTATTCAAAAGCATTGAGTTGCAATGGCATCAGATAAAAAATAGATAAAAAATATGGATAATCAAAGACTAATTATTTGGGCGCTTTTCAGTTTCATGTGCATTTTAACCTATCAGGCTTGGAATCTTGATATACAGGAAAAACAAGATAAACCAGAGCAGATATATGAAAAGCAAGACACAGGGCCAGTTGTTTCAACCGGGCTTGATAATAATCTTCCTGTAATAAGATCAACAAAAGATGATAATAATATTATTTCTGCAATCAACCCCGAACCATCAACCGAACTAGTTACCATAACAACTGATGTGCTTGAATTGAAAGTTAATACAAAAGGTGGCTCCATAGAAAGTGCTATATTATTGAACTATCCAAAATCAAAAAATAATCCAGATGATTTGGTTGAACTATTAAGTGTGGATTCTAATAACCTCGGTCTAATTCAAACTGGATTAAGATTTTTGTCGGGAGAGAGAGAAGCGAATCATTTGGCTATCTATACTGTAGATTCATATGATTATAAGGCTACCGGGCGCGATGAATTAAATGTGCCTTTTTATTGGAGCGATGACAATGGGGTCTCTGTAGAAAAGAGAATTAAATTAACCAATGGAAGTTACAAAATTGATATCGAGCACAGAGTCATTAACGAAACCAATCAGGAGTGGAGAGGGGCAAGTTATGCCCAACTCACAAGAAGAGTTAATACTAAAGAGCGTTCAATGTTTGATGTTGAAAGTTTTTCGTTCGATGGGCCTATTACTTATAATGGTGAAAAAGCAGAAAAAGTTGATCCTTCAGATCTCATAGAAGATGGTGCGCTGGAATATGTATCTTCAAATGGATGGATTGGTAGTATTGAGCATCATTTTCTCAATGCAATTATTCCAGATAAGCGAATTGAGCAAAGATATCAATTGAGCGCTAATGAATCTCGAGTGGTATCAAATATGATAGGTCCAGTTGAGATTATCAGCCCCAATGAAAGAAAATTATTTTCCACAGAGCTATTCGTTGGGCCAAAACTCCAAGCACAAATGAATGACATTGATCCTAACTTAAGATTGAGTGTGGACTATGGTTTTCTTACTGTGTTGTCTCAACCTCTATTCTGGCTATTAAGCTTTGTATATTCATTTGTTCAAAACTGGGGTCTTGCCATTATCTCGGTTACTGCCATTATTAAACTATTATTTTATAAGCTCACTGAAAAATCAGGACATTCAATGGCCAAAATGCGAGCAATTGCGCCGCGCTTAAAAGCTATACAAGAGCGATATAAGGACAACAAAGCAGAGCAAGGCAGAGCTACCATGGAACTCTATAAAAGGGAAAAAGTTAACCCAATTGCTGGCTGTGTTCCTATGTTAATCCAGATGCCCTTTTTTCTGGCTTTTTACTGGGTTCTCTTAGAGAGCGTCGAAATGCGACAAGCATCATTTATGTTTTGGTTAACTGATTTGTCATCACGAGATCCGTATTTTATTTTGCCACTAATCATGGGTGTTGCTATGTTGTTTCAGCAAAAACTTAACCCGCCACCAGCAGATCCCATGCAAGCTAAAGTTATGCAGATCATGCCAGTAATGTTTTCTGCGATGTTCGCTTTTTTCCCGTCAGGTCTGGTTCTTTACTGGGTTACCAATACCCTTCTTTCAATACTTCAACAATGGTCAATAAATAAAAAGTATGGGATGAATATTGATGTGCCTGGAGCTAGTGGGTAAGAGAGTCGAGCCTTATGTAATCAATTGTCGGCCAAAATGTTGACTACACTAGACCCTAAATCGTGAAAGTAAATAATTTATATATTCAAGACACTATAGTTGCTTCAGCTTCCGCAGCTGGTATTGGTGGAATAAATATTATTCGACTTTCTGGAGTTCATACAGAAAAAATTATTAAAATTATTCTTGGGAAGATACCACCTTCAAGGGTGGCAACGCATACTAAATTTTATGATAAAGAAAAAAATGTTCTTGATGTTGGTATTGCTATTTATTACCCAAATCCTGATTCATTTACTGGTGAGAGTGTTTTGGAGCTTCATGCTCACGGTGGCAGGTTTATTGGGAAAAACATAATAAATTCTATTGTCGATATGGGAGCAAGGCACGCTGAACCTGGAGAATTTTCAAAGCGTGCTTATTTAAATGGAAAGATTGACCTTATTCAAGCCGAGGCAATAGCTGATTTAATTTCAAGTGGGACAGAAAGATCAGCAATAGCAGCGCTTCAATCTTTGTCAGGAGTTTTTTCAGATGCAGTCACTTCATTAGAAAAAAAATTAATCAAGTTACGCTTATATGTTGAAGCTGCAATTGATTTTCCCGATGAGGAAATAGATTTTTTGTCTGATAAGAGCTTATTGGACCTAGTTGATAATTGCGAAAAATCATTGAATGATTTATTCCATAAAACAACGTATGGACAAATCTTAAATGATGGTTTAAAGATTGCCATTATAGGGTTACCTAATGCCGGTAAATCCAGCTTAATAAATTTAATTAGTGGTCAGGAGACTGCGATAGTAACTGATATTGCAGGGACAACGAGAGACATTCTAAAGGCACAAGTAGACATTGATGGATTAAGTTTGGAGTTTTATGATACTGCTGGTTTAAGAGATGACCCTGATTCAATTGAGGCAGAGGGGATAAGAAGAACTAACAATATAATCGAAGAATCAGACGTAATTTTATGGGTGCATGACCTATCATTGCAACCTACAATTGAACAGAATCTAGAGGTTAATGTACCTTTAATAAAAGTTTTTAATAAAATTGATCTGATCCAGAATCTTAAAAAAAATATTCAGGATATTTACATTTCAGCCAATACGGGAGAGGGTCTCGAAGATTTATATGATGCCATTAAACAATCCGTTAAGTATGAAAGCGCTGGAGATGGAGCTTTTTCTGCTAGAATGCGACATAAGGATGCGATTAAAAATGCAATAAATCATTTTTCTTTGGGTAAAGAAGCCTTAATTCATGAGCGTGCTGGTGAAATTTTTGCAGAAGAAATAAAGTTATGCCAAGCGGCGCTTCATGAAATGACCGGTGTAATTGATAGCGATGATTTACTTGGAAGAATATTTTCTGAATTTTGTATTGGTAAATAAGAACAGTATATTTAATTGAACACTTAAATTCTAAATAGAACATTAACTATAGAATCATTCATTTAAAATAGAATATGTAACATGCCTGAAAATAATAAATTTGATGTAATCGTCATAGGTGGAGGCCATGCTGGAACTGAAGCTGCACTCGCTTCTGCAAGGGCGGGCGCTAATACTTTATTGGTTACTCACAAGCTGGCTACTCTAGGTCAAATGAGCTGTAATCCAGCTATTGGCGGTATTGGCAAAGGCCATCTGACCAAAGAGATTGATGCTCTTGGTGGTGCGATGGCTAGAGCCATTGACGCCTCCGGAATACAATTTAGAATTCTCAATTCAAGCAAAGGGCCTGCAGTGAGAGCTACCAGAGCACAAGCGGACCGAGATCTATATAAACAAGCAATTCAAAAGATATTATACGACCAAGAAAGCCTGACATTATGCGAAGCAGGGGTTGAAGACCTCTTGGTAAAAAATAATAAAATAATGGGCGTGCAGACAGAAGACAATATCAAGATTTATTCGAAATCTGTAGTGCTGACAACAGGAACTTTTTTAGGGGGTAAGATACTTCGCGGACAATACTCTGAAGAAGGAGGCAGAATTGGTGACGCACCATCAAACAAGTTGGCCGAAAAAATAAGAAATATGTCATTTCAGGTGGATCGATTAAAAACAGGCACTCCGCCACGTTTGCATAAAGACAGTCTCAATTATAATGTTATGTCTGTTCAGCCCGGTGATAATCCATGCCCAGTTTTTTCCTACATAGGTAAACGTAGCGAACATCCTTCTCAGTTGAATTGTCACATTACACATACAACAGAAAAAACTCATCAAATAATAAAAAATGCACTTGATCAATCGCCTATGTACAGTGGTTTAATTAAAGGGGTTGGCCCAAGATATTGTCCGTCGATCGAAGATAAGGTTGTCCGTTTCGCAGATAAAAAATCTCATCAAATTTTTGTGGAACCAGAAGGACATAACTCAATAGAGGTTTATCCTAATGGAATTTCAACAAGTCTACCTGAAAACATACAGCTAGAATTTGTAAGATCAATTATTGGTTTTGAAAATGCTGAAATCACTCAACCAGGTTATGCTATTGAATATGACTATATCGATCCTCGCGATCTGAAGCTTACTCTTGAGACTAAACAGATAAAAGGATTATTTTTTGCAGGGCAAATCAATGGTACAACCGGTTACGAAGAGGCGGCTGCACAGGGTTTAATTGCGGGATTGAATGCACAAAGAAAGGCGTATGAAAAAGACAGTTGGCACCCTCTGCGTCAGAATTCTTATATGGGTGTATTGGTTGATGATTTGACTACAAGAGGCGTCAGCGAACCATATAGAATGTTCACAAGTCGAGCTGAACACAGATTATTATTAAGAGAGGATAATGCGGATCTAAGATTGACGGCGTTGGGACGAGAATTGAATTTAGTTGATGATGAGCGTTGGGAAATATTTAATAACAAAATGCTTGCAGTTGAGAGAGAGCAATCGCGTTTAGAGTCAATTTTTGTAAAAAAATTAGAACTCAATAAAGCAGATAGACAAATTTTAGGGCCAAATTACAAGAGAGAATCCACAGCGGCCGATCTCTTAAAAAGACCGATAATGACCCATAATTTAATCACCTCTCTGTCGGCAGTTGGTGCGCCTAATTGGGATAATAAAGAATATAACCAAGAGATGATTGAGCAAATTGAATTGCAACTCGAAACCCGAGCAAAGTATGCTGGTTATATTGAGAGGCAAGAACGAGAAATAGTTAAACATGCAAAACAAGAAGCATTGGTTTTACCAGAAGATATTGATTATGAAAAAATTCATGGGTTATCTAATGAGGCGCGCCAACGCCTAAAAAACACTAGGCCAGATACACTGGGGCAAGCATCAAGACTCGAAGGAATAACACCTGCAACTTTATCTTTATTACTGATTCATCTGAAAAAAAGATATCTAGACAAATCAGCATGAAGATAAATAATCAAATTTAATATAATTCAAGAAGAGTATGTGCCACGGTATTATTACAATAGACACTAATTTTGTCAGACCATATCTTGATGCCAGTCATTTAATTATAGAAAATGGAAAGGCGGCATTCGTTGATACCGGCACCAACCATAGTGTCTCTTATTTACTTGATTCATTAACACCAAATAATCTTGATGCCAGCGATGTTGAGTATGTTTTTATTACACACGTACATCTAGATCATGCTGGTGGTGCTGGCAAATTAATGAAATTACTTCCAAATGCCAAATTGGTCATTCACCCAAGAGGTGCAAAACATTTAGAGGACCCATCAAAACTAGTAACTAGTTCTAAGAGCGTCTATGGCGAACAAGTATTTTTTGATCTTTATGGCGATATTGAGCCAATTCCCTCTACAAAAATGATTGTGATTGATGACGGGGAAATTATATATTTACAAAATAGACCTTTGAAATGTTTTTATACTGAAGGACATGCGAGACATCACTATTGTATTTACGATGAGTCTTCTAAATCAGTTTTTTCGGGAGACAGTTTTGGTGTTTCATACAGAGAATTAGACACAAAACAAGGTGAATTCATTTTTCCAACCACCTCACCGACACAGTTTGATCCACACGAAGCCCATAAAGCTATTGACGAAATATTAGCTTATGATCCACGTACAATATATTTGACCCATTACAGTGGAGTTACTGGAATAAATAGGCTTGCAGAAGATTTGCATAATGCAATAGATCATTTTGTAGAAATTGCAAAAAAATTTAAATCTTCAGCGATGAGAACGAAAGAAATTCGTCTGGCTATGTCAGAATTTCTTATTGGCTCGTTAAAAGCACATGATTCTAGATTAAGTGATCAGGAAATTCTTAAGTTTCTAGAAGTGGATATAAAAGTTAATACAATGGGATTAGAATGTTGGCTGGATCAATCTGGCTGATTAATAATAGAGGATATCATGACTACGTTTCGCGCATTTCAAATAGACGAAAAAGATAATCAAATTATAGGGACGCTTAAAGCACTTAATCTAAGTGATCTTTGCGACGGCGATGTAACCATCAGGGTCACTCATTCGACCATAAACTACAAGGATGCCTTAGCAGCAACAGGAAAAGGAAAAATTCTCAGGAGATTTCCTTTGATTGGTGGCATTGATCTGGCGGGAGAAGTAATCGCTAGCACAACGGATGAAATAAAGATCGGTGATCTTGTATTAGTCAATGGATGCGGCCTAAGCGAGACTCGGGATGGCGGTTATACCGAACTCGCCAGAGTGCATAAGGAGGCAATTATACATATTCCAAATAATATGAATCCTCATCAAGCTATGCAAATAGGCACAGCCGGATATACAGCAGCTTTAGCGATTAATAATATGGAGCATAATGGACAAACTCCAAAAGCAGGCCCAATACTAGTTACAGGTGCTACCGGAGGGGTAGGAAGTGTTGCCATAAATATGCTGGCATCAAAAGGTTACGAGGTTATTGCCCTTACAAGTAAAACAGATAAATTGGATTATTTGAAGAATATTGGCGCTACTGAGGTATTGATGAGAGATGATCTAGACCACGGTAAAAGACCACTAGAAAAAGCTGTTTGGGGCGGAGCGATAGATAATCTCGGCGGTGAAACATTAACTTGGCTGACTCGCACTGTAAAATATGGTGGCAATATAGCTTGTATCGGATTGGCCGCGAGTCATAAATTAGAAACGACTGTTATACCATTAATATTGCGTGCGATTAATCTGTTAGGGATTAACTCAGTTGATACACCTCGAACACTAAGAAAAAGGGTGTGGGAAAGAATTGGTGATGATCTTTTTCCTAAAGATATTGGTTTAATTGCGCCAAAAATAATAAATTTTGATGATTTACCAAATGCTTTTGATGCTTATATTGATGGAAGTGTTAGCGGCCGCGTAGTAGTGAAAATACAATAAATCAATCGATGCAGTAGAAATTTATTAACTTAAAAGTTTCCTATTTTATGTTAATTACATTTGGGAAATAGATGTTAGGTAGTTTAGACTTCTTGTCCTTTCTTTGTGAGCAAGGGAATAATTTATGTCAAAAAAATTCTGGAATGCATTAAAGCAGGAAAAGCCATTACAAGTGGCTGGAACAATCAATGCTTATTCTGCTTTGTTGGCAAAAGAAGCTGGGTTTAAGGCAATTTACTTGTCAGGCGCCGGCGTAGCTAATCATTCTTTTGGGCTACCTGATTTGGCTATGACAACACTAAATGATGTTTGTGAAGACATTAGGCGTATTACATTTTCATGTGATCTGCCCCTTTTGGCGGATGCTGATACCGGATGGGGAGATGCCTTTATGATTGGCAGAACTATTCGGGAGATGTCACGCGCAGGTGCTTCGGGCTGTCATATCGAAGATCAAGTTTCCGATAAAAGGTGTGGTCATCGACCAGGTAAAATATTGGTATCAACAGAAGAAATGCAAGACAGAATAAAAGCAGCAGTTGATGCAAGACAAGACGATTCTTTTGCAATAATTGCACGTACAGATGCTCATGGTGTTGAAGGCCAGTCTGCTGCAATTGAGAGAGCCCAGAGTTACGTTGAGGTTGGCGCAGATATTGTATTTGCTGAAGCTTTAAATACTCTAAATGAGTATCAACAATTCACCTCATCAATAAACGTTCCTGTATTGGCCAATTTAACTGAGTTTGGAATGACACCTTTATTCACAGCTAAGGAATTAGCAGGCGTGGGCGTGCGTATTGCTTTGTATCCCTTGTCAGCAAGTCGTGCCATGTCGAGTGCTGCAGAAAAAGTCTATCGTGAAATTAAAAACAAAGGCACACAAAAAGGTGTTATTGATAAGATGCAAACAAGATCAGAGCTTTATGAAACACTCGGATATGAAGAATACGAAGAAAAATTAGATGGCTTATATAATGATAATAAGCATGAAAAAAATTTATGAAGAGAGGATGAATTATGGCTGACGGAAAAAAAGTGGGTGGATTGGCAGGGATTTCTGCTGGCGAAACAGCATTGTGCACCGTAGGAAAAGAGGGCGCAGGACTTACTTATAGAGGTTATGATATCTATGATCTTGCACAAGAAGCCTCATTTGAAGAGGTCGCATATTTGTTATTGAGAGGTAAGTTGCCCAATCAAAATGAACTTAATACATATATTGCTAATTTGAAGAAGTTAAGATATCTGCCTGATGAGCTAAAGATAGTATTAGAAATGACGCCTAAAGATACTCATCCAATGGATGTGATGAGGACAGGTGTGTCTTTTCTTGGCAATATCGAACCAGAAGATAGAGACTTTCTTAATCAGGAGGAAGTGGCAGATCGATTACTGGCATGTTTGCCTTCTATATTAATTTATTGGCATCGTTTTCATCAGGATGGAAAAAAAATTAATGTAGAAACTGATGATAATAGTATTGCTGGCCATTTTTTAAATATGTTGCATGGCAAGCCTCCATCAAAGCTGCACCAAAAAACTTTAGACACGACATTAATCCTTTATGCAGAGCATGAATTTAATGCCTCCACTTTTACTGGCCGGGTTATCACAGCAACATTATCAGACATGTACTCAGCAGTTACCGGGGCAATTGGCGCCTTGAGGGGGCCGCTTCATGGAGGTGCTAATGAAGCAGCAATGGAGCTTATTGAAAAATTCAATAATCCTGATGAGGCTACTCAAGGAATACTTTCTCTTTTAAAAGACAAACAAAAAATTATGGGATTTGGCCATCGTGTTTATACTACATCTGATCCAAGGAACAGCGTTAATAAGAAAATGTCAAAGGTTTTATCGGATGAAATAGGCGATAAAAAACTTTATGCGGTTTCAGAAGCTATAGAATCAGTGATGTGGAAAGAAAAAAAACTTTTTGCGAATGCAGATTTTTTTGCAGCGAGTGTTTATCATTTTATGGGCATACCTACCTATTTATTTACCCCAATATTTGTTTGTTCAAGAATTACTGGATGGGCTGCACATATAATGGAGCAGAGAGAGAATAATAAATTGATCCGTCCAGCTGCAGAATATACTGGACCAAGCTTGAAGTCATGGCTGCCAGTGCACGATAGGAATTAATAATTGAGTATTTAAATAAGATAATAATTTTTTGGAGAAACCATGTCTCAGTTAGATATTCGATCTGCTCTTAGAGCAGAGCCGGATGAAATAATTGTAAAAATTGCTGATTATGTCTGTATGGATAGTGAGTATTCTGATCTTGCCTATGAAACGGCTCGCCATTGCCTGATGGACACTCTTGCTTGCGGCTTTCAGGCACTAGATTATCCTGCTTGTAAAAAAATGCTGGGCCCAATAGTTCCAGGAGCTACTCTTAGCGGGGGAGCAAGAGTGCCAGGGACGTCCTTCGAATTAGAACCAGTCATGGCAGCTTTCAATATAGGTGCAATGATTAGATGGCTTGATTTCAACGATACTTGGTTAGCTGCAGAATGGGGTCATCCCTCTGATAATCTTGGGGGAATTCTTGCTGTTGCGGATTACATGAGCCGTCAAGCTTCATTGATTGATGAGCCGCCACTGACCATGAAAGATGTGCTCAACGCCATGATAAAAGCACACGAAATTCAAGGTGTACTGGCACTAGAAAATAGTTTTAATAGAGTTGGTTTAGATCATGTTTTATTGGTGAGAGTTGCGACAACTGCGGTAATCACGCATATGTTGGGTGGAAATAAAGAGCAAATTATTAATGCAGTTTCCAATTCCTGGATTGATGGTGGAGCACTAAGAACTTATCGGCATGCACCGAATACTGGCTCAAGAAAGAGCTGGGCAGCAGGAGATGCAACCAGTCGTGGAACTAGATTAGCTTATATAGCTATGGCTGGTGAAATGGGCTATCCGTCGGCATTATCAGCTAAAACATGGGGATTTTACGATGTTCTTTTTAAGGGCAATGAATTCAAAATTAATAGAGAGCTAAATGACTATGTTATGGAAAATATATTATTTAAAATTTCATATCCTGCAGAATTTCATGCTCAGACCGCTGTTGAAGCAGCAATGCTACTTCATCCTGAAGTAAAAAATAAAATTGATAAAATCATTAAAATAGTTATTGAAACGCAGGAAGCTGGGGTTCGAATAATAGATAAAACAGGCCCTCTTGATAATCCCGCTGATCGTGATCACTGTTTACAATATATGGTGGCAATTCCATTAATATTTGGACGGTTAACTGCGGCTGATTATGAAGATAGCATAGCTGCTGATGAGAGAGTTGATGAGCTTCGTAAAAAAATGACAGTTAATGAAAACAAATCATTCACTGACGATTATTTTAATCCTGACAAAAGATACATTGGAAATTCAATTCAGGTGTTTTTCAAGGATGGGTCTTGTACAGATTGTATCAGTATTGACTATCCTATAGGGCATCGCGAGAGAAGAGCAGAAGGCATACCAGTTTTGCAGAAGAAATTTGAAAATAGCGTCAAGCATAAATTGCGTGAAAAACAATGGAACATCCTTAAAGAGATTTACACTGATAGTTCACTTTTTAATAAAACAGCTGTTGATTTTTTTATGTCTCTTTTAGTAAGTTAATTATTGGTTTCGCGTGTCTAATATCAACGATAATATTAGCGCTAAGCTTAATTATGGGTTGACTACATTAAATCTAAAATTAGATTCCAATAAAATTGAAAAATTACTTGTACTAATTAAAGAGCTTGAAAGATGGAACAAAAAAATAAATCTTACAGCCATCCGCAGCATCGAAGATATGGTTAGCGGTCATTTATTAGATAGTCTAATTGTTGGGCCACATCTAAAGGGAAAATCAATCATCGATGTTGGGACAGGTGCTGGATTTCCGGGATTACCATTAGCAATTATCGATCCCAGTCTGGAATTTCTATTGTTAGATAGTAATGGTAAGAAGATAGGATTTATAAAACATATAATCAATATGTTAGAGTTAAAAAATACTTCAGCAATAAAAAATCGCGCTGAAGACTATGTTCCGAGCAATGGTTTTGATACTGTAATTGCAAGAGCACTAACTGATTTGCCGCGACTAATTTGCTTAACTGAGCATATGTTGCATGAAGCAGGCTCAATAATTGCATTAAAAGGAAAAAAGCCGATTACAGAAATACAAAAAATCCCTGCCGCATGGAAGGCCTCCGTCTGTCGTGTTTCAGTGCCAGGCCTGGAAACGCATGAAAGACATATTATCTCTTTGACAAAGCCAGTAAAATGATTAGTGTTTTGGCGATAGCAAATCAAAAAGGTGGCGTAGGTAAAACTACAACATGCGTAAATTTGGCTGCATCTCTGGCCGCTACAAAAAGAAAAGTTTTGCTCATAGATATGGACCCACAAGGCAATGCAACTATGGGCTGTGGTATTGAAAAAAGTAATCTAGAGCTGACCATTTGCGATGTATTGCTGGGTGAATCGAAAGCTCAAGATGTTATTTTGAGAGTTGAAGAAGGTGGCTTTGACTTGCTTCCCGGAAACGAAGATGCAACATTAGCTGAGGTTAAGCTTTTGCAGGAGATTGGGCGCGAGATGCGTTTAAAGCAAGCAATAAATCTAGTAAAAGATAAATATGATTTTATTTTAATTGACTGTCCGCCGTCGATTAATATGCTCACCGTAAACGCGCTTACTGCAGCTGATGGCGTTTTAATTCCTATGCAGTGCGAATATTATGCTCTAGAAGGCCTAACTTCTTTAATCAATACAATTGATCAGATCAATAAAACTGTCAATCCAAAATTAGAAATATATGGCCTATTAAGAACAATGGTTGATCATCGGATCAATTTATCTAATGAAGTTTCCCAACAATTGATAGATTATTTTGGTGATAAAGTATTTCGAACCGTTGTGCCAAGAAATGTTACTTTGGCAGAAGCTCCTAGTTTTGGCAGGCCGGTACTCTTCCATGATAGAAAATCAAGAGGAGCGCTGGCATATTTGGCATTAGCTGGCGAGATGTTACGAAGAGAGGATGATACAGCTCAATCAATTGCCTAACTATCTAATACTTCTGCGCTAACGGGTTATAAGATTAATAAAATAACTAAAAGACTGATGATATGACTACAAAAAAAAGACTAGGAAGAGGGCTCGATGCTTTGCTTGGAGCTTCAAAGCCAAGCTCCAAAACCATGGATGACAAGCATGACTCAGGCTCTACCTTAAAAAATGTTCCTATAGAGCATTTACAAAGAGGAAAATACCAACCTAGATCTGATATGCGTAAAGAATCTCTCGAAGAATTGGCTGATTCGATCAAATCTCAGGGAATTATTCAACCAATAGTGATCAGGAAATTGGAGCATAATAATGCTGGCGTTAAATATGAAATAATAGCGGGTGAAAGGCGTTGGCGTGCCGCTCAAATAGCAGGATTGAGTGAGGTGCCAACTGTAATCAGAGCTCTTTCTGATACCGATACAATTGCAATGTCTTTAATTGAAAATATTCAACGTGAAGATTTAAACCCATTGGAGGAAGCGTTAGCACTGAATCGACTAATCAAGGAATTTAATCTTACACACCAAGAGGCGGCCAACGCTGTCGGCAGATCAAGAGCGGCGGTAAGCAATCTTGTAAGATTAATCGAGTTACCAGAAAAAGTAGCTTCTTTATTGATTGAGCGGAAGATAGATATGGGTCATGCAAGAGCCTTGCTTGCTTTGGATGACCTCTCTCAGCAAGTTGCAGTGGCTATGTTAGTAGTTAAACAAAATCTTTCAGTTAGAGCGACAGAAAACTACATTCGCAATATTGGAAAAAAACCTGGCAAGAAAAAGAATTCGACCGAAAATCTCAATCCAGATGTGCATAGATTAGAGATTTCAATAGCAGAAAAGATAGGCGCTAAGTTACAAATTAAGCACAAAACAAAAGGTAATGGTCAAATTATCATAAACTATAATAGTTTAGATGAGCTTGAGGGTATCATTGAGCATATCAAATAAGTTGATACAGCTATTTTTTACGAAAAAAGAAAAAAAATTACAATAACAAAAGATCGGCGTTGCCTTGTTCTTTACAGATAACTATAATGCTTTTGCTGAACGATAATACTAATGAAAAAATTTGGCCGTAAACCAAATAATACTGATAATTTTGCAATTATTAGGATTATAATTTTGCAAATAGCTGCAACTTTTGTGCTATCAATAATCTTTTGGTTATTTAACGATCAAATAGCGGCATACTCGGCCTTTTTTGGAGGAATAATAAGTGTTGTTCCGAATGTGTTTTTGGCGGCAAGGTTAATCGCCTCGCCAAAAAATGCACAGGCAGTCATGAAGGCTGCATATATCGGAGAAGCAGGAAAAGTTATATTAACTTTTTTATTGTTTGGAGTTGTTTTTGCTGTAGTAAAACCGTTGGATGCTAAATATTTATTTATAAGTTTTATCATCGTTCAGTTTATAATAAGCATTGAATTACTCCGCGGAAAATAGAAGAAAAATAAATAATGGCAACTGAAAACGCACACGGACCACAAACATCTGGGGATTATATCCAGCATCATTTACAAAACCTTCAAGTTTGTAAAGCAGATACTGGCGAGTGGATTTGGAATCAATGCGCGGGCAATCCAATGGGTATCAATGTGGACTCAATGTTTTGGTCATTATTGCTTGGCTTGGTATTCGTTATAATGTTCGGTTTGGCTGCAAAAAAAGCATCACCAGAGAGACCATCGAAGTTTCAAGCATTTATTGAAATTATTGTCGATTTCATTGATAGCAGTGTCAGAGATACATTTCATGGTAAGAGTATTTTAATAGCGCCTCTCGCGCTTACTATTTTTATGTGGGTATTTCTAATGAACTTAATGGATTTAGTGCCTGTAGATTGGATCCCATTATTTTCTGAGCAAATACTACACATTCCATATATGAAAGTTGTGCCGACAACGGATGTGAATATTACCTTTGGTATGTCCATAGCGGTATTCTTTTTAATCATTTTTTATTCAATTAAAAGCAAGGGCGTTGGTGGATTTATTGCTGAATTGACACTTCATCCGATTGCCCCTCCTTTGAAAGGCCCAGGAATTATTGCGGCGCCTATAATAATTGCTTTTAATTTTATTTTAGAATCTGTTGCATTGTTAGCAAAACCGCTATCATTGTCATTAAGGTTATTCGGCAATATGTTTGCTGGAGAGTTAATATTTATCCTGATTGCGTTACTCGGTGTATGGCAATTACCGCTCCATTTTGGATGGGCGGTTTTTCATATATTAATCGTAACTCTTCAGGCTTTCATATTCATGATGTTAACGGTGGTTTATCTGACGTTAGCCTCTGAAGAGCACTAGTATAATTTAATTATTTTTTTGATCCTTTACTGGAGAGACTGATGGAAACTGTTATAGGCTTTACCGCGATTGCTGTCGCGCTTTTAATCGGGCTTGGTGCCCTTGGTGTTGGAATTGGTATGGGTTTGTTGGGTGGTCGTTTTTTAGAAGGCGCTGCCAGACAACCTGAATTGGCTCCAATGTTACAAACGAAAATGTTTCTTGTTGTTGCGTTGCTTGATGCTGTTGCCATGATTGGTGTTGGTATAGCGTTGTATTTCGCTTTTGCTAACCCTTTTATCGCTCAACTCCAAGCTACAATGGGCGGCTAAATTTATTCAATTGATTATGATATGAAATATATTCATAAAATTATTTTAGGAGTGTCCTTTGGATATTAATTTGACGCTTATAGGGCAATCGATCTCGATGATCCTGTTTGTCTGGTTCTGTATGAAATTCATATGGCCCCCGTTAATGGAAGCAATAGAAGAGCGGCAGGCTCAAATTGCAGACGGTTTGGCTGCGGGTGAGCAAGGACAGCAAAAACTAGATAAAGCGAATATTGATTCTCAAGTGATATTGGACGATGCTCGCAAACAGGCAACAGGCATTTTAGATCAAGCTAATGCGAGAGCAAATGAAATTGTTTCTGATGGCAAACAAGATGGTCAGCAAGAAAGAGAAAGACAACTATCGTTGGCTAAAACTGATATCGAACAAGAGTCCAATAAAGCGAGGGATGAATTGAGAGAACAGGTTGCTCAGCTTGCTATTGTTACGGCTGAAAAAATATTAAAGCGTGAAATCGACATGAAAGCCCATGAAGATATTCTCAGCAAATTAACAAAAGAACTTTAGCTCAATATTTATGGATAGTTAATAGATGGCTGATAATAATACAATTGCAAGACCGTATGCCCAGGCAGTATTTGACCTGGCACAAGAAAATAGTGATTTAGATCTTTGGGCCGAGGGATTAAATTCAGCAAAATTAATGCTTGCTGATGGTGTTGTTGTCGAATTCTTAGCAAAACCAGAGTTATCAGATGAACAAAAATTTGATTTTATGTGTGAGCTTTTTTCGGCTATAGGCGAACAATCAGCATTGTTTAATGGAAAGAATAAATTAGGCTCGAATTTTATTAAATTACTCATACAAAATGGAAGAATTTCAATATTACCTGAAATAGCTGAGCATTTTAATGTACTCAAGTCGGTTGTAGAAAATTCCGTTGATGTGACAGTAACTTCAGCGAGTCCATTGAATGATAGCCAGAAACAAGCAATTACAACAGCACTTAAAAAGCGTTTTGCAAGAGAAATTCATATGCAAACCGAAATAGATGAAACACTTATTGGCGGCGCGATTATACGTGCCGGTGATATTGTTATTGATGGGTCTTTGCGTTCCAATCTTAACGGCTTGGCAAACGAACTGACTACTTAAAAAAAGGAAAGTAAAAATGTCTTTAAAAGCTTCAGAAATCAGCCAGTTGATTAAAGAGCGTATTGAAAATTTCGAAACTACTGCTGTTGCTCGTGATGTAGGCACAGTAATCGGTGTAACAGATGGTATTGTTCGCATACATGGTTTATCGAATGCACGTTACGGGGAAATGCTTGAATTTCCGGAGAATACTTACGGCATGGCTCTTAATTTAGAGCAAGATTCTGTAGGGGCCGTAGT
>Ga0257114_1001339_pt1 | contig 17727 bp, 19 predicted proteins | sample SI112_10mmetaG_FD_190149 | JGI IMG/M metagenome (GOLD analysis project Ga0257114, IMG submission 190149) | Marine microbial communities from Saanich Inlet, British Columbia, Canada - SI112_10m | ecosystem: Environmental > Aquatic > Marine > Inlet | place: Canada: British Columbia | collected...
CCTCGGCGTTGCGTTTGTGACACTAAAGTCACTTAGGTATACCTAGTAGTGTATAAGCACCGCGCTCTAACCAACTGAGCTATAGGATCATATTTATACATCAACCATAAACTTTAAGCCAAACACGACTTTTACTAACCGTAAAACGTATTCTTTGTATTCAATCATTTGTGTTGTACTATGTAATATAGTTTAATCTTTATACCCCACACGAAGGATAAGACTCCAAATCCAGTGATTGTCTCGGTGTTGGTAATTGTCGCGAAGACTTCTGTTTCAATATCCATTTTTTTACCACATTTGATGTTCGTAATTCATCACTTTTAGTCATATCTTGTGATATTATACTTAACCCGTTACATACGTCAGGTTTATTTTCTTTATCGGGGAACGTTTCGTTAAACGCCTCTATTGTATGTGAAGGTATATCGGGTGCATCGTCAAGTAATCTATCGTATTCTAGACGCACTTTATTTACAAATTCTAAAACGTCTTCACGATATTTCGTTTCGAGTGATAATTCCATATCAATGTTCCTATAGAATTTTGAGTATTGGATGGACATGACCGAGTGTGATTCCATCATACGTGAAGAATTATTAAACTTTGATATCGATGTAAGTATACCCGCGACCACGTTCAAAAACGCGAAAAAGTATTGAAAAATAACAATTTTTTGTTTTTGTTCGGTCGACATGTTTTGATCATTAGGACTTAAGACCGCAAAACCACCAACACCCGTAATACTTGATATGATTATACATGGGTACGATAACCAATCGTTCTGTTTCTTATAAAACATACGCGCGTGGTTATGTAGCCATCGATACCCGGCAGCCTTCTCGGCCCATCGGATTAGGAGCTTTTCTTGTTTTGGACACCAATGATGTTGTTCTGGTTCTCCCATTACTCTTTCTTAGAAAATAAATAAGCATATTCGCGAGCCTGTGTATCAACACGCTCGTTGTTTACGTTTCCGTTATGTGCCTTAACCCATTTAATATCGACTATTTCAAATTTACGCATCAACTCGACCATTTTTACCCATTCGTCTTTATTTTTTACGTCACCACCTTTTGATGTTTTCCAACCGTTACGTTCCCAATTTTTAGACCATTCCGTTAGACCCATGCGTACATAATTACTATCGGTAAAAATACGAACGGTCGTGTGTCCCAATTCTATAAACTTTTCTAGAACTTTTATTATTGCAGTCATTTCCATAACGTTATTCGTAGAGATCTCTTTACCACCTTTATCTTCAATTTTAGGGTCCGTGTTTATGAGATACGCCCATCCACCGGGTCCGGGATTACCCAAACAACTTCCGTCCGTGTACGCTTCGATCATTTATTATATACTCAGGTTTAAACTTTATACTTCAACAACGTGTTCTCGTTTATATGGGAACAAGTAATAATAACATTTAACCACCGGATTAAACAATACACACGAACCACCCACAGTTCCAAAAATTATTAAGAATATATAAGCACTTTTCATTTATACAAAAAAAGACTTAAAATTTTAAGTATTTATACTATAAAACATGTTCCATCAAGATTGGGATGAAGTTACCATACACGGTAAAAGTGTTACTAAAGAAAAAGAAAAGGAAAAATACGTCAAATTCATGGGTCAAGAGATCAAATTACCTAAACGGAGTCAATATTCGGGTAAAACACCGGAACAAAAACTTGACGAAACTGAGTTAGGGACGCACAAAAAGGTCAGTAAAGAAACGGGGTTAACAATCCAACGGGCACGTGTCGCAAAAAAGTATACACAAAAAGATCTTGCTAATCTCATAAACGTATCTTCAGACATAATTTCGTCATACGAATTGGGTAAATCAATACCGGACCCTAAAATATTACAAAAACTGCGTCATGTTTTGGGCGTTAAACTTTAAAATTTGTTCTAAATTTTAAAATCTAAATTTTATTTGTATATATTTTTTAAATTTTATTTATTTACTAGTAAACGTTTAATACACGCTTAGTTGGAGAAGGCGAGGCCACCCATACCGGATTGCACACGGAGAACGTTGTAGTTAACCGCGAACATTTGGAGGGCGAGAGCCGCATGGCCTCCCTTGTTATTGCAAGTAATCGACATTTGCGCGTTGTCGATTCTGGAGAAGTTACACGTACCAGTTGGTTGGTGTTCTTCTGGCTTGAGCGCGAAGGAGTACGAGTAGACACCCGCGTATGGCGAACCAGTGTGGTGGGCAAATGGTTGCACTTGGTTAAAGTACTTACCGGATTGCTCCTTGAATCTGTCTTGACCATTGAGGACCAACTTGGCACTCTTCAACGCACCGACAGATTCTTCAACGTAGTCCACGGAACCGGCGTCTGGGCCTCTGAGGAACATTGGGGCACCGGATTGGGACGTACTGATGGCAACGTTAGCAACACCCTCACCCGCACCAGAGCTGACGACAACTTCGGTCGCGGAGACCTTGGTACCAAGGTTCCACAAGTCATTACCAGTGGAAACACCGTCAGTGACACACCAGACCAATTCCTTGACTGGGTGGTTGTAGGACAATCTGACTTGCTTAGTACCGTCCGACTCCACGGCATCGGTACCAGTGTGCTGAACTTGCTCGATCAAGTATTCGTGACCCTTTTGCGCGAATCGTCTACGCTCTTCAGTGTCGAGGTACATGTAGTTACCCCACACTTTCAAGCCAGTCACGTACAAGTCATACTCAGAGGACAAGTCAATGTCGATTCTGACTTCGTGGTATTGCAAAGCAATCAATGGCAAGGCCAATCCTGGGTTGCGGTTGAAGAAGAAGATGAGTGGCAAGTAAACTTGCTTGGTACTAGAGGTGACTGGGTTAGTCGTCATCTTAGCGTAGTTGAGCTTGGACCCTTCTGACAAGTACAATTCAGAGTACAATCTCCACCATCTTTGGTAGTGCTTGTCAATTCTTTGACCACCAATGGACAATTCCGCAGTCGAGACAATACGCTCGGCGACCCAGTTAGTATCTATTGTGCTACCAGAGACGTTCGCCAACGACGTCTTAGTAGTCGCTTCGAGGAACATGTCGCCGATCAAATCACCGTTTCTGGCGACCGTGATGGAGACGCGACCCGAGGCCCCGGCCGTACCGTTCATAGTTTGTTCGATGGTTTCCATCGCAAAGTTTGTGTGGCGTTTGTAAACCGCCTGGAAAAAAGTGACTTTTGGGTTACCAGTCAAGTAGACATCTTGGGCGCCGTAGGCGACGAGTTGCATGAGACCACCGGCCATTTTGTTTGTTTTGTACTATAGCATGAGATTTTTTTTCAAGTAATTTCGCGAAAAAACTCGATTTGATTTTTCCTGATATATATAAATGTCTAACGAACCTGTACCAGAACTTGAAAATGTCGACGAAGAAAGTGTCGACGAAACTATTGAAATTGAATCTGGATCCGAATCCGAAACTGGATCGAATATTGATGACGGTGAACTATCTACAGTCGGAGGCGAACTCCCAGATGTCGATGAATTAGAAGGTGATATTTATGACGATTCCGATATAGATTCTGAATTTGAAGATAATAGTCTCGATAGATTAGGTAACCTTTTAAGTTCAGTTCTTGTAAACGAAGAAGGTGAAACTGTATGTTCGGCACTGGTAAATATATCGAGACAACTCGAAGTTCAGAACAAAATTATGATAAAGTTGTTAAGTCAATTACAAAAACAGGTATAAAAAAATAGTAAGTAATAATTATAAATGAACTCGGATACCTTATACATTAGTCCGGATGCAGATCACGAAGAAGCCTTCTATAGAGATATGGCCAATCAAATAGACAATCTCAATCCAGAACAATTAATAAGGATGTTAAAACATGAAGAAAAACAACTTGGTTTATCTCCTGATAAAAATAATATAGATCTCGTCACGTTAAGTCCAGTTGAACTCGCCTATAATATATTCTTTACCGAAAGTGAACTTGACCCTGAAACAAAACATCCAAAGTACGTTGATATGAAAGCAAAATCAAACATGTATAGACAAATTTTAGAAAAAATGGGACGGTACTTTAACCGAGGTAAATTGTTAGGTATACTTTCGAGTGACGAAGGTAATACGGATGATTTGAGTGTATCTTTTAGACTAAGTCGTCTGACCGATCATGTGTGTGACACTTGGAATATCGTTTTAAGTACGAACCGTGTGCATGATAGACGCAATAACCCAACAATGGTACCTCTTGAAATTAGTACAAACCCATCACTTTTTAGATGTTCTATGCCCGATTTCGATGAACTTAACGTTTTCCAAAAAACGGTACTTGCTATTCTTGATTCCCTTTATAAAAATAATACTAGGCGTTACAAGGGATATACATGTCGACAAATTAAAACGCTTGAAGGTTACGATACAAAGGCTTGGCAACAAGAGGAAGAGATAAAACCGTTTGTTCATAGAATTGCTGGTAAAGAAGAATGGTTTGAGTTATGGAAAGATTTAACCTCATCTAACGGTACTGCTATGTTTTCGCAAATTATAAAACATTTGACAGATTGTAACGACATGCAATTTCCCGAAATAAAGAAAAACAGACGTGTATGGTCATTTAAAAATGGTATTTTTATTGGTTCAATTTGGTCAGATACTACAGGGTTATGGCACACTGCTTTTTATCCGTACACTTCAAAAGAAGCCGCATCGTTAGATCCGACGCTTGTAAGCTGTAAATACTTCGATATAGAATTTGAAGATTTCAGTAAACTTGATAAGTGGGAAGATATTCCTACACCTTATTTCGATAGTGTTCTAAAGTATCAAGACTACGAAGAAGATGTTATGAAATGGATGTACATCTTGGGAGGTCGTTTATGTTTCGAACTAAATGAACTCGATAAGTGGCAAGTTATACCTTTCCTGAAGGGTATAGCACGTTCAGGAAAATCGACTCTAATTACAAAAGTGTTTCGTAAATTTTACGAAGTTGATGATATTAAAACTCTTTCTAACAATGTTGAAAAAAAATTCGGTTTATCATCTATCCATGATGCGTTAATGTATATTGCACCTGAAATTAAAGGTGATTTACAGCTAGAACAAGCGGAGTTTCAATCGATCGTTTCGGGTGAAGAAGTTTCTATAGCAGTAAAATGCGAGAAAGCTAAAAATTTTGTGTGGAAAGTACCTGGTATTTTGGGAGGTAATGAAGTACCACAATGGAAAGATAAATCGGGAAGTATTCTTCGTCGTCTCGTTACGTTTCATTTTGGTAAACAAGTTCGTGAAAGTGATACTGATCCCACCCTTGATTCAAAATTAGAAACAGAAATGCCAAAAATTATTCAAAAATGTTTACGTGGGTACTTGGAATATGCACAAAAATACCATGATCAAGATATATGGAATGTTTTACCAAGTTACTTTTTTAAAGTCCGGGAACAAATAGCTGCAGCTACGAACCCGTTGGAAAAATACTTACAAAGAGACGATCTTATAACCATCAACCGGGATGTAAAATTTCCATTGGACTTATTTAGGTCTAAACTCAAGGATTTCTGTAGAGAAGAGAGTATTCAGATGCCAAATTTTAATCAGGATTTTTATGGTGGTTCATTCTACGTGCGTGATATCGAAGTAAAGAAGGAAAAAAATGACTATTGGATTATAAACAATCCCGAAAAATTAGACCGACCTGTCAATTTTAAAGATAAATATGTGGTCTATGGTGCAGCACCAATCGTACAAGAAAATGAAAAGGGATACGATGTCTCACATTATTTTTTTAAATGATTAAAAATCTCAGACTAGTATAAGTATGGATCCTCGACAATTCGTTAGAAATTCCAATGTGGAAATTAAACGTTCAAATACACTCGTTTCCACACAATCGCAAAACGTACCTGATTTTACAGAACTACGTGTAGGTAAATTTAGACCGGGTATATACAATGGTGTCGTGAATAGATTATTTACAAAAGATGAATCGCGTCTCGATATCAAAGATATTCTAAAACAAAAACCAAAAGGACATGCACCAATAACAGGTGGAATAACCGTAGATGTTAATGAAATAAAAGGTATATACGGAAGATTTCAAACTGGTGCTATACACACTAAAGATTTTGGTTTAAAAGGTGATTTAAATAAAAATTTCTCTTCTGCGCAATTTACCGGGTACGTTATGGATGGTGTCGAAAAAAAGAATTTCAGCTTTAACATATATAAAAATGGAAAAATTCGGTTTTCTGGCGGGTTTCTAGGTTCAAAAAATCTTAAAAAACAACCCGAATCCTTGCAAAAATATATAATAGATACGTACACACAAAAACAGGGTTTTTTGTACAATGATATATTTTACAATAATATAGGGGGTCAATTTTTAACAAATACAAATTTTCAATTATCTAAAATGACCCAAGATTTTCGACAAATGCGTATATGGGGAGTTTCTTTTATAGAATACGAACCTGAAATTTCTCCATTTCTTTATTTAAAATATAAGGAACATGCTTTTATCTTTACAACAAAAACAGGTAAGGCGGGATCAGGTATTGTTCAGATACAGGGTGAATCTAACCCCGATGATCTTGAACGTGCGTATTCCTTTGGTGTAGAACTTGTAAAAAAATTACACGATAATGGGTATACTTTGGGTTTGGTTAACAAAAATGTTAACGCGGGTAAAAAAATACTCCAAAAACTTAAAACAGGGGCTTCGACGTGTCCTAAGAATAGACGACCACCATGTAACGAAGGGTTTGAAGTTAGGAAGAATCCACAAGGATATGATTGTTGTTTCAAAAAACCAAAACGAAAACCTGTGAAAAAAAGTAAAGTACAAAATACAAAAAATACAAAAATTACTTACGATAAAGACGGTGTAATGAAAATAGGAGGACGTAAATGCGAGCGTCTTACTAAACCAGTTTTATTAGAAGTTTCTAAAAAATTAGGAGTTGTTGGTGTAAAAAATAAAAATAAAAAAGAAGATATATGTAAAGCACTCGATAAATTAGAAAAGGGTAACTCTGGTTATAAAATCAACGATAAACTGTGTCGTGAATTGAAAAAAGAACAATTAGTAACACTCGCAATATCAAGAGGTGTATCGGTAAACGATACAGATACTGTAAAGGTTTTGTGTCAAAAACTACAAAATAAAAATAACATTAAAACACCAAATTCACCAAACGCACTCGCGAATGAAATGGAAAAAATGTTACTAAACATTAAGAAAAAAGAAAATAGAAAACCTACTAATATAAAACGTAAACTTAACGTAAACGGTATTAAAAATGATATCATTAAACTTTACGGTAAAACATGGATGAAGAAATACGGAAACGTAATAAATATTAATAAAGATGTTCGCGATGTTAAAAATAAACTTACTCAACTCGAGAAGAATAAAAAATTTGTATCTCGAAACGGTGTTTTGAAAAAAATGGTCGCAAATGATACTAAAAAATCAATGGTAAAAAATTGGAAACTTAATAAACAACAGGATTTGAAAAAATTATTAATAGAAAAAGAAGCTAATAAAATATACGGTAAATTTGGAAAAAATACCGTTAATAAAGTTGTTAATTTTATAATGTCTTTACAAAAAACACCCGCTGTTAATAGTTCTAGAGTTGTAAATTACATTCAAACACTAAGAGAATTACAAAGTAAACCTCCTTTACCCTTAAACAGAAAAAGAGTCGTACCACCAAAACCAGTGGTAAAAAAGAAAGTCGTGATATCAAAACCAAGGGTTATAAAAAGAGCACCGATAAAGAAAATATCAATGTCCCCAAAAAAGAATACAGCTGTCCGACGTTTGAACTTCAATTCTAACTCGAACTCGAACTCGAATTCGAACTCGAAATCAAAATCAAATAACAATAATAAATTATTAAACAGTATATATGCAAATTTTGAAAATAAAGCATTAAAGAATAAAAACAAAAAATAAATAAACCATGGAAAACCCGAGACGGTTAATGTGTATTCGCGTCCGACAAAATGATGTTGAAATAACTGATAATAATCATATTTTGTCGAGCGTTATAGATGCAATATACTATACTATATTAGATTACATTACAATTTATAGAAAAGATAAAAATACTACAATATCATTTTTAGAAAAGGAGTATTATTTAAACGACGAATTTATGAACTGTGAAGATCCCAAATTATATATTGATATTAATAGGGAATTCCATGATAAAGGATTAATAATGTATATATATGACAATTTTCAAAGAATTGAATCTACAAAACATAGAAGAATGATGTTTTATTTTATGAACATTTTATATTTTCATTTATAATTTTTTCAGGTTCTGATATCTGTTTTAAATGTTTACCATGATATGAAAAATCGTAACCAAGAAAATGATTTTTTATCTCATCAGAAATTTTAAACGCCTCAACTTTACGAGATACCTGTGAACATATAGATTTTACTTCTAATTCTAATAATTTATCTTCTTTCATTACAAAATATTTTAAAGACTGATCTATTACACCATTAGATTTCATTTTATGAAACATTTCGTATGATTTACCATTCGATACATAAAAATGTTTAGGGGAATAGCCTAGTATAGTTATTCTATCATTTTTATCTGTATCGCTAATCACGTGTATAAATATACAAATAAATAGTAATACAATAATTAACATTTATAAGTATCCAACATATTAAAAATATCTTTTATTTTATGACAGATGTTAAATAAAGTATCAATATCATTTATTTTTTTAGGGTCTACAATTTCAAGTTCAAGTTGATATATAGTTGATACTTCTGAATCCTTATCTAGAGTCTCACCCGCAGTAACTGTTCTATCAATTGATAAATTTTTCCTGATATAAGAACACCTTTCTTTTTTTATGTTTCTGTGCCATTCATTATTATCATACTCTTCATCATTTATAGGTGTTTCTCGGGAAACGCTGAAACGAATATCAAAAGGTGATTTATTTAAATTTTTAAAATCAATGTTTTCAATACGTTCCTTTTTTATAAGAGTATCTTCACCAGTTTTATTATCAATAGTCAATCTAATGTTATTGTCTTCTCGTGAATAAACATCGTATGTATTTTCTTCTATCGTTTCCCAACCGGTATAAGAAGAAAACCCTCTTATAAAATCAGCGTATGTTTTATCGCCAATATTAGTATCAAAAAATGTTCCGTTGAATCTCCCTAAACGAAACTCCATTTCAATGTTTTCCTCATCTTTGTATTTATCGACGATGGGTTTTATAGCATCACACAATTTATGTACGTCCATTTTGTTTACATTTTTATAATCGCGTCTTCTTCTTAAGCCTTTTTTATCACCTTTTTTTATATGCATGGTTTTAGTAATTTAGGAAATACCTGTTATTTTAATTCCGCTATACAGGTTTTATTGCATATACGAGAGATATCATCTCATATATTAGATACTACTTACGAAGGTGAATGTACTTTTACAAAATCTTACGAAAAACTCGTTCGTTTATATTTTTCAACGCAGGAAACTAAAGTTTTTAGTTTAGGACCCGTCTTATTAGAATTTGTAAAATTATTCCCGAGATTCATAATCGGTATGCCTCATGATACACAGGATGTTCTATTTTGTTTAATAGATATACTTGAAAAAGGTTACCCTCGTATAAAAGATCTTGTTTATGGAGAGACTACACAAATAACTATATCACCGGTTAGTAAAAATGTATCAAAAATACCATTTTGTGTTTATATTTTAAACGTGAAAGACAAGGTAAAAAATATAAATACAATGATAAACGAAAGTAGTAAATGGAATGTAATAGAGGATTATGTAGATGATACAGGTAAAAAACACCACGTTGCTACGACGAGAAATATATTTTCAAAATATCCTCAAATATTTATTGTATCATTCGATAAAAAAAGTTACGTAAAAATTGATGAAGAATTGAAAATAGGGGATAATGTGTATGAGTTACAATCTACAATAATTCATAAAGGTATTCAGTACGGTGGTCATTACATGTCTACTAAAAAAATAAATAACGATTGGTTCATCCAAGACGATGATAATTTAGGTAAACTTCATAATTTTCCTAAAGAAGATAATCATTTCGTCCTGGTCTACAATCTAAAAACTCTTTCATGTTAATATTCTCTTTTATATTTACTAATGTTCTGTAAAATGTACGTCTACTGTTTGGGAACGTTTTATCTGTTCTTTTTTTAATAGGTTTCCACCAAAATGGACCATCCTCCCATGTTACGTACATACACTCAACAATATCACCGTGTTTTAACCATTTATAATCTTTTGTTCTATCTATTGGTATAGAAGATTCGAATATGTGTTTACCTCGGTCTTGAATGTATAATTTATAGACGTGTGTACCGGGTACACACCCGGGAGTTTCTACAGTTGGCTCCTTCTTTACGAGAAAATCGATTGTATTTTTATTTCTCGGTTTCCATTTAAACATTGTTTCGTGTGTTCCAATACGAATAGGTTCATTTACTGGTGTAAATATAAGACCATCCATTTCTTGTTTTATTTTTGGAAGATACTTATCCATAAACTCCTTAAAGTCATCGTGTAAATGAAATTTTTTAACTTTTAATGAAATGGTATCTGTAGTTAAAATTAATGACTTTTTCACGACTTTTTCACAGTGTTGTAAACGATCAAGTAAATTCTGATTACCTACGACTTCTCCACAATTCATTAAACAGTCGTAAATCATGAATGTATTTTCGTACAATTCACCTTCGAGTATAGTACCCTTAAATACGACCGTCCTAAAATTTAATGGTACAGTAAACATTTCAAGCGCTCTGTTTATAAATACACAAGTCTTTTGATTTCCAACTTGTATGGCAATCATCATATATCTCGTACCATCTGTTTTCTCACAAACAACGTAATCGTTATTCGATAAAGTACCGAAATGTTTCCTTTCTATAGAAATAGGTTGACACCCGGGAAATATACCTTTACCTTTGGTACCCCAAGATTCTTCCATAAAGTGTATCGTATATTTGTAAAGAGGATCATCCTTCTTTAAAAATATCCGGTTCATTCTGTTTTATATTTTTATTATATTCTTTAATTACTTTTAACACCAGCGGCGTTTAAAATGTTACTTATACACTCATGATTATAAGTCATGATTAACTTAGATTTAGGATACGCAACAATTTTGACACCGGATTCTTGAAATTTACTAAACATCGTTTCCATTTTAGGAAAAATTTTATACGAACTACCCTTTTTATCTTTTATGTGTTTAATAACATTTTTAGACATTAATAACCAGCATTTAGAAGACGTTTTTTTTACGTTATAATACTCCGAACTAATTTTAGTAGCAACTTCAGTGTCAAAATGTAAACCGAACTGTTCGACAGGTTCTTTACATCCGTTTTTTACTTTAGACTTAAACATACCCCAATCTATACCTTCTAATACACCGGGAAAAACTAAACATCCAAAACTTTCAAGTTTGTCAAAACATTTTTGTAAACTATCATCGTCCACCTGTATACCGAAATCTATAAAAAGTAATCTTTCGTGTGTTTTTATATATTTTGAAATCGTATCTGCTTTATCAAACGTATCATCATTCACAAAGACTACCTCATTTTGACAGTTGTTTTGTAAACACATTAAATTAAATCTAAGAATACTGTGTAAAGTTTTTACGTGGCATGATTTACTCCGAGTAACTATTATAGTTGCAAACTTCATATTATTACATTATAGTCTAAGCCTTAAGCCTTTCTTCTAAACATCCAAAAAATGGTAAGTTACCTACATGTCCTAAGGTAGTTTGAACATCTGCGAATATTTTACCTCCGATTTGTTGCCATCGTCTACAAAAAGCATAGTCTTCGGAAAGGTATCTACGGTTATCCGGATCAATCATACAATCAAAAACAGCACAATATTCATCAAAATCTCGATTTTGATGATCGTTTTTACAATTTAAATCCGTATAGTGTTCGTGCATTTTTTCAAGAGCCTTTCGACTAATAACCATGAATCCAGTTGGACCGTCTAGTACTTCTATAAAACCGTTTTCAACCGTTCTACTTGTAGCTCCTATATTAGCAACTAAACTGGATGAGAGCATTGATAAATCACGTTCATCACCTTTGTCAATTGCATTTTTAGCCTGATCCCACATAACAACTTTTTTAGGATATATAGCAACAGAAACTTCGTGACCCGAACGAATAAGTCTAACGACTGATTTAGGATCAAAATCTACATCTGCATCTATAAACATGAAAAAATCACAATCTGATTTTTGCATAAATCTACCTATTGCAACATTACGAGCACGGTGTACTAAACTTTCATTTTCTGTGGTATCCAAAACCATCTGTATACCTTCTTTTATTAATTCAAGTTGGAGTTTGACTATACCTATCATATATTTTTCCAAACATAAACCACCGTAACATGGCGTGCTTATAAAAACGCGAGTTGGTCTATTATTAGATTCGGACATTATATACTATATAGTTAAACTTTATCCTCTAAGTATTTTTTTATAATATTTTCAATTTTATTTATAGTTGGTATAGAAACTGAACATTTTTCACATATTTCGTTTTTATTAATTTTATTTTTAAAAACAATGTAAATTACAGCTGATGCAACACTATTAGGTGTTTTACTCATTAATTGTGAACAATTTTCAAGGTCTATAGACATTCTATTACATTTCAAACGTTCTTCTCTAGAAACATCGAATAAATTTAACAATCTTTGCATAACATCGTTAGGTAAAGTTGTATAATTTTTTGTTGTTTTACCCAATATCGTTTCCTTGAAAAGATATGATGTTCTACTTATATCTTTAGAATGTATACAAAACATATCGGCGATCTCTTTCGTCGAACGTGATACTTTGTACATTCTACACGCGTATAAAACACAGTTTCCTTTTATACCTAGACGGACTGCACCCCTTGTTAATTTTTTATCATTAAATTTTTTATACATCATTTTTGCATCTTTTAAAACATTTTCAGGTAAAGATATACATGCTTCATCTATATCTTTATAAGCATGATATAATGATCTATCTTTATGATTCATAGATTGATGAAAATTTATTTTTGCTAACCTCTTCATTCCATACGACGAAGAACTCTTTGTAGAAATAATTGTACCTTTACCCCATGATTCTGAAAAAAGTTCAGGGTTTGGGTTAGGATTACCACACCTCGATGGATCGTTTACTTTACCATCGTCAGTTATACCACTCGTCCATTCTGGGTTTTCGTCTATAAATAGTGTATCTACTAAACCACACTGTGAACATGTTGGTAAACCCTCTTTTGAAATTACTTTAACGTTTTGACATTCTTTACATAAATTTATATTGATCGACTTTGTTATTACTTGTTTATTTTGTAGTTTGTCTACGACAGACCATATAGTAGTCAGATCCATTATACACTATATTCTTAAAAATAATAAATTTTAATTTCGCACTTAGGTATTAAAAATTTAGATCATCTGTTTGCACTCTCGCTATTGATTCAATATTATCAACCATTTGCTTATATCTTAAAGACCCAGGGCTCCTTGGTTCCCATTCTTTCCATTCTTTATCTATAATTCTACTATTAGAAGGTGGTATAACAACACCGTCTATTTCTGAATCAGATACGATAAAATCTTCAAGGTCGCTACCACTATCATCAGATTCATCTATAATATCACTCTCTTCTTCAGAGTCTATTTCATCTATCATACAGTATAAATTGTCTTTTACATTTTTAAAATAGTTATTTGATTGGTGGTGTTCTGATAAATTTTCTTCCTGAACAAGTTCATCATTATCTTCAAGTTCGTATAATCTTGCACCTTTATAAGTCATCGATGTTTCTGTATAATAGGAAACTACTACATAATCTCTATTGTTTTCCTTTACTTTAGCGTATATCTCATCTTCTATATCGTCTTCTAAGTTCACCAGAACTTTTATTAATTCTCCAGGCTGAATTTCTGAAATATTAATCATTATTAAAGTTTTCATACAAAAATATTTACAGATATTAGCACAATGGGGATTGAAATTTTATCCAAAGAAGGATGTCAATACTGCGACTTAGCAGTTGATTTATGTAAAGAATACAAATTAGAAAACAAAAAAGTTTTAGTAGACAAAGAAGAATTAAAAAAAAGATGTGGTGTTCAAGCATCTGTATACCCACAAATTTTCATGAACGATGAATTGATCGGGAGTTATTTTGACTTTCAAGATTATCTCGAAAATGCTGAACCAATGTTATTACCAACGCTTGATAGATTTACAGTTTTTCCAATTGAACATGAAAACTTATGGACTATGTATAAAAAGGCTCAGATGTCCAATTGGACTGCCGAAGAAATTGATTTTTCTAAAGATATGGATGATTGGGTAAACCTGAGTGAAAATGAACAACATTTTATTAAATATATTCTTGCTTTTTTTGCAGGTTCAGATGGTATAGTATTTGAAAACTTGAACAATAATTTTGCAAGTGAAGTTCAATATACGGAGGCTCGATCATTCTATGCGTACCAAGAACATAACGAAATGGTTCATGGTGAAACGTACAGTAAACTTATAGATAAGTATATAAAAAACTCTACAGAAAAAAAGAATCTCTTTGAAGCTATACAGACTATACCATGTATTAAAAGTAAAGCTGACTGGGCTATGAAATGGTTTAGTAAGGATAGATCCTTTGGTGAACGCTTATTAGCATTTGCTTGTGTAGAAGGTATATTCTTTTCAGGTAGTTTCTGTGCTATTTTCTGGTTAAAAAAAAGAGGATTGCTTCCTGGTCTATGCTTTAGTAATGAACTTATAAGTAGAGATGAAGGTTTACATTTAGAATTTGCTATTGAACTATTCAAAATGTTAAAACATAAACCGAGTAAAAATATAATTGAACAAATTGTTAAAGATGCAGTTTATATTGAAAAACAGTTTATAACGGATGCACTCCCGTGTAGTTTAATTGGTATGAATTCGGATAAAATGTCTGACTATATAGAATATGTCGCAGATAGATTATTAAAACAGAGTGGTCACGATAAAATCTGGGATACAAAAAATCCTTTTGATTTTATGGAGAATATATCACTCGATGGTAAAACTAATTTTTTTGAAAAAAGAGTCGGTGATTACGGAAAATTAGACGAAGATTCGACTTCCATAGAGTTTAACGAAGAATTTTAATTATTTATAAATATAATCTCGAATCTATAGCATCAGTCGTGTCATAAGAATCTAAGTATAAACCACTATCCATAACAGGGTATTGTTCTTCTGACATATCTGGTTCTGGCATTGGCATATCAACCATTTTAGGAACCATTTTTGAGGTTTCTTCCTCTTTTTCTTTCTTTTCCTCCCCTTTTTCTTTCTTTTCTTTCTTTACTTTCTTTACTTTTTCATCCTTCTTTAAATTCATCATACCCCACGAAATGAGTAAATAAACTAAAGAATGAAGTAAAAGACCGTATGTTGATGGACACCCTGTGGGTGTAGAAACCCAATTTCCAAATATCTTTCTAACGATACGAAATGTAGTTGGGTTAGCGATTACGAAAAATAGTAACGCTGACATTAACGCAATAAGAAATTTCTTCTCCTGTTTTTTACCATTGCAGCCACAGCCACAATCTTTGAATAGTAAGCTTTTTTTATCACCTGAACAGCAAGTCATGATGTTTTATTATACATTTAGAAAAAAAAGTGACTTAAAGTTTCGTACCTAATAAAATATACAAAAAAATGTCTAATAATATTCAAGTTTCTCAACAATTCGAACCTTCTACGGTTACATTCAGTCAACTAAAGAAAAATAAAAATGGCGGTAAATCGGTGATGTTAACTCGCAATAATAAAAAGAAACTCTATTTGCAACTTCCTTTTATGCGTTCACCATTCGGTCTAAGTGCTTTTACTGATGAAGCTACTAACAAAACTTCATACTCGCTCGATCTTTCTTTCGATACAGACAACGAAGATGCGATGCAACTCTCGTCTAAGCTTATGAAATTGGATGAAATTATCCTTAAAACAGTAACTGAAAATTCTAAAGATTGGTTAGGAAAATCTTACGATATTAATGTTATTCGTGAAGCCTTATACAAACCACTTGTTAGACAGGGTAAGGAAGGATATGCTAATACACTTAAATTAAAAATTCAAACAAATCAAACAGGTGATTTTATACCAGAAGCGTATAGTTCTGATAGAGAACTCATTCAACTTGATGAAATTGAAAGAGGTCAAAAGTGTATGTGTATTGTAGAAATTAATCAAATTTGGTTTATTGATAATAAGTTCGGTGTAAGTGTTCGACTTTCACAAGTATTGTGCGGCGAATCTACAAAATTACCATCGTTTGCTTTCCAGGGTTTGGATAACGAACAAGACCAATTAATCGAAGATATCATGGACGATCTCGTTGATGAATAAAATATTACACTATATTAGACCAATATGGAAAGAGAACGTCATTTAAAAAATTTAAAAATTATATCTAAACTTGCAAAAAATAAAAAAAATAATTTAAAACAAAAATTAAATCTAGGGAAAAATCTGATGAAAAGTATGCAGGGTATGGGATGTTATCCGGAAAAATTTTTATATTTACCAAATAACAAACCTGTTTCACTCTCTATAGAGGACTCTTTAAGTAAATCAATAGGGACTGTAAAAATTGGTCAAGGTAGGTTTGGTGAAGTTTACTTGGGATGTATAGATAAAGAGTGTAAAAAGAAAGTCGCTATAAAAGCAGTTTTGAACGAAGATATAACGCATGAATATAAAATAAGTAAACGTTTATCTTCATACGGTGTTGTAAAATCCTTTACTATTCAAAAATGTAAAAATGTAATGTTTATGTATTCCGAATATGTAAATAACGGAACTTTAAAATCGTTTTTAAGAAATAATAAAACTAATTTGTTACCTATACACTTTAGAACCATAATAACTCAAATTTTGTATAACTTATATAGAATACAAAAAAAATATCCTACGTTTAGGCATAATGATTTACACTCAGAGAATATACTAATAAATACTACTAGTCCATCTCGCGTAAGATTGTTTAAAGTAAATAATTCGACATTAAAAGTTCATGATATTGGATTACAGGCGCTAATATCAGATTTTGGTTTATCTACGATGAAAGGTTTAAAAAATCCAGAAGTAGACGACGATCCAGAATTACAATATAAAACTGGTTCGGGTATTTATAGAAATTCTCATAACATGTATGACATACAATATTTTTTAAATATAATGAGACAGGAAATTAAAGTTTCAGGTACCAAAAGTGGTATAGAAGCAGTTCAGTTCATTGAACGAGTTATACCTTCGGAATATTTAGGTAAAGAATCGAGTAAAATAAAAGATTTCCGTCTTCGAGCTTCACCGTTAGGTCATCCTCAATTACCTACGTTCAAACAGATATTTAACGACAGATACTTTTCACCTTATAAGAAATCTGTCGTACCATTTGATATTAGTACAATTATTAAAAGAAATAAAGTTTCTGTACCAAAACCTATAATTGTTAAACATGGTGGTGGTGGACCTATAAAAAAGACATTTAATAATATTCGTAAAGAACTCGCTTTGAAAAATGTTAAGAAGAATATTAAACGTCCAAGTATACGACCAAGAATAATACCAAGAAAAGTTAACGTAATAAAACCATCAGTTAAAGTTTCAGTCGC
>Ga0257114_1001343_pt1 | contig 17707 bp, 23 predicted proteins | sample SI112_10mmetaG_FD_190149 | JGI IMG/M metagenome (GOLD analysis project Ga0257114, IMG submission 190149) | Marine microbial communities from Saanich Inlet, British Columbia, Canada - SI112_10m | ecosystem: Environmental > Aquatic > Marine > Inlet | place: Canada: British Columbia | collected...
AGATGCTGTTTTTCCTTTTAAGTTTATATCTACGATAACTGGTTGTCTTTTGCCATCTAGTTTTCGGACTACTCTACCTATAAGCTGTGTAAGTAATGGTTCATTATTAACTGGTGTACCTAGTACTAAACAACTTAATTCATTTAATGATATACCTTCTGAAAATATAGATTGTGTTCCAAATAAAATATTTTTACTTGTTCTTACTTCTTGCATAGCTTCTTCTCTTTCTTCAAAATTCATATCGCCTGTTATTGATACTGCCTTATCTCCTACTAGATTAGCACATCTCTTTAAAAAATGTACTCTATCGGAAACAACCAATACCTTATGTCCTTCTGCAGCATACTTTGCCGCTATCATACTCACACTATGGACATATTCTTCGTTGTGAGTAAGGTCGTTGATTCGTTCTGCCCAAGGCGTAAACGAACCATCTATAAATCTTATATCTGTTTTATAAATATCTATTTTAGGTATTAGATAATTTTCTTTTGGCGGTTTAAATACATTATGTCCAAAGTAATCTCTAAACACTACATGTCTTCCATCTTTTCGTTCTAGTGTTCCTGTCAGTCCTACTTTAAATCTAGCAGGCATTTCGTCTACTATACGCGTAAAAGTTGGACTTGATACATGATGCATCTCGTCTAAAATAACTGTTCCGAATACTTCTTTTATATCGTCTACTCGTCTGTATAATGACTGTATATTGCCAATTACTATAGGAGGCTCTACATTGAATTTACCACCACCAATTACTCCTGCGTCAATTCCAAATACTTTTTTTACTTCTTTTTCCCACTGCGCTCTTAATGTAGTTGTATGAGTAACAACTAATGTTTTCTGACCAAGTTTTGCTGCGATAGCCAAACCTGTAAAAGTCTTTCCCCAACTTACCCAAGCGTTAATTATAGCACAGTCATCTACTTCGTCATAAACTGCTTTTTGGCTTGGTCGTAAATCAAACTTAAACTTAGGAAAGTCTGCTTCCACACTAATCCTCTTATCGAAAACTTCGTAATCATCTGGGATTAAATCTAATCTTCCGACAGGAATAGAGATTAAACCTTTTCTAATATACCTAATTGTTTTGAGCACCATAGGTGGGTCTTGTGGCATACGAGGAGGTAAAGTATAAGTCAACTCTTTTTCTATTTTATTGAACACATCAGGTGTACCCATTATCTGTATTCTATTTTTTATTACTGCTTTCAAAAGAATGTCCTAAGTATTTCCCAACATTCTTTTTCGGACTTTTTAAAGTCTTGTAAAGGACAAACAAATGGCTTATCTTTTCTCTTTATTGTCAAGTTATTTTTTGTTTCCTTTTCAAGTATGTGTAGTCTTGTTATTGTTTTTTCAGGACACACAACTCTATGAAAGGTATGTGCTTCGCTAATATACCATGCACCTGCTGGAAGTGAATATTTCCCATCTAGTCGTATTTTTATATTTTCTTCAGTTACGCTCGGTTCAAACTCTGGATGTATACAGTTGGTTTCTACTATCTGTAGTAGACTGTTTTCTGACTTCTGCCACTTACATACTTCATTGATTAGTCGCCCTCTTACTATTTGGGACTCAAATTTAATCCTATGAGTATGAAAATCATTTACTTCAACAGGTGTAAGGTCAGGGCAATAGAAGTTCCATCTAATTTGCTTGTTAGATTCATGTAGGAATATAAAGCCTAATCCACTGTAGGTAGGTTTGGCTCCCCAAGATTTTAACTCATCTATCATTTATTCTGTTCCTTAGTTGTGTTGTTGAGAAAGAATGTGCTCTACTAGTATAGTATACTTCATGCAATCCTTTTCCTGTAAAATGTTTATCTGTCCAATCTTCCCCTACAAACCGAAGTTGTATTTGGGTAGCTTCTAACAAATCAAGTAAACTTTGTTCTGTATCATAAGGTATAATCTCATCAATATATTTAACTGCTCTAAGTTGTATATACCTTTCATATACAGACTGTACAGGCTGATTCTTGTCTTGCCTATCTATGCTTGGGTCTGTTTGTAATCCTACTATTAAATGCTCACAGTTTTCTTTAGCTTCTTTTAGCATTACTATATGTCCTGCGTGTAATAAATCAAATGCTCCACATGTAAAACCTATCATAATACTGTTAGATACTCCAAATCTTCTCTTGCCCATTGTTTTGTCATAGGCTCATAGTTGTTATTCCAAGGACTAGACCAACCTACTTTTGTTTTTCTTTCTCTAACATGTTTTGGTAACATATCTCCAAATACTTCTCTAAGTAAATATTTATATGTTCCTGGGTGCCAACCTGCCTGTTGTTTAAACTTGATTGCGCCACTAAAAGAGTATATGTACTGTACATAGTTTTGTCCTAAAAATACAGGTCTTGATTCCATTCCAAACATTCCACAAGTCTGGTCAGTTGCTAATATGTTTTGCTCAGATGTAGACAGTAAATCAAATAGTAATCCATTGTTAAAACTGTCTGTTTTAGAAAAAATTTCATTTGGAAACCATCCCATTCTTTTACACCTTTCTATTGTTTCTTTATCCCAGTTGGGGTCTAGTATTCTTTTGGAATGGTGTTTATATCCTGTGTATAGTTCGTCAGCACTATCTCCTGTAATTACAACTTTACAACCATCTTTACTAGCTGCTTGGGCTAGTAGGTATCTGGGGGCTTGTCTATTCCTGTCAACCCAAGGAAAGTGAGTGTTTGCTATCCATTTTCTTGATAGATGTGCCATATCTTGTTGTTTTAGTACAATAATTTTGTATGGAATTCCCCACTCTTTACACGTTTTTTCTGCCATTATTCCTTCACCTCTGAAACCGTCATGATTATGATGCTCCGCTTTAGTGTTATCATATTGACAAATATATGCTGTTAAGTCTAATCCCATGTCTTTTATACAAGATAAGGCAAATGTACTATCTAACCCACCACTAAGAAATATTGCAGTCTTCTGTTTATTATTAGCAATTTTTCTTATTGACTCTACTGTTCTTTTTCTAAACTCTTGTTTATCAAGCTTCCCTGACCTTACTTGATAATTTCTCCATAGATTACGTTGGACAGTTATACCAGTTTCTAAGTTATGTTCTATGACTTGTCCTGGACCTACCTTATGAATATGCTTATAAGGACAAGTATTTCCAACCCATAAAGGATTAAAAATAAACTGTTTATCCATACTATCATCTTTAGTTTTGTTTATAAAACTTCTAAGACTTGTAGAGGCTGCAAAAGCTTTCCCCCTTTTGTAATACCATAATGGTTTTGCACCAAATTGATCTCTAATCAAAGTTACTTTCTTTTCTTTAGGTTGATATATTGCTATAGACCCATGCCAATTTGTAAATTCTAAAAAGCTTAGACCATACATATCATATCCATTAGCTAAAAACTTTGTATCATTGGGTTGTGTCGTGTCATACATTTCTCCATTAAATACAATTATGTGTCCTTTTCTAGTTTTATATGGTTGTTTTTGATTCTGCCCACTAATATCTAATAAAGCATGTCCAAGAGTTAAAGTGTTATCAGACCAGAAATCCATACCATCAGGTCCACGGAACTCTTGTCGTTGTAGCATTGTTACTGCCATATGTTTATTTTGTGTTACTATAAATCCGCACATTATATTTCTCTATATTCTCCTCTTGTAAATACACTCATATCTTTTTGTATAGGATGACAGTCAAATGCCAAACTAATTCTTTCTTTTTTACTTCTATTTGGTTTTACTTCATGAAATAAATGACAACCAAACCATTGTAAGTCTCCAGGAGTACTAGGAACATTGCCTATCCAATCATAGTCAGTACCTATACTGGTGTCTCCTGCTATAAATAAATTACCACATTTAAAATTTCCTGAAAGTTCTCTTGAATGTTTATGTCTTGGAACTCCTTCTCCTTGTCGTAAAACATTAGCCCAGCATTGTACTACATGAGTACTCTTTAATATTGTTTGTAATTTAGGTATTAAAAATTCAAAATCATCTAACCAGTTATAACAAGAATACTTACTAGTTAAACCTTTAAATGGAGTTGGCCATTTCGTAGGAATACCTAATACATATGCTTCTTTTACCAATACTGTTTGTTCTATTTCTTTTACTTCTTCAGGAGTAATCCAGTCGCTATGTGTAATCATTTTAACCACATCACAAAACTTAATTTTCTTCCACTCACTAAGTCAGAAACTCTATGTACCCAGCTTCCACTATATAATATTGCATCTCCTCTATTTAATTCTAAATCAGGTAGATTTCTCATTTGAAAGTCTGCGCCCTCATATTCCCACTCGTTTGATAAATTAATAGATACAGACACAGTAGAAATATTAGGTTCTGCATGCCACTCTAGTCCTTGTTTTGGTTTATCATAACACATAATATGAGCATACTGTCCAAACTTAAATGTTAATGAATTAGGTTCTAGTTCAAACTTTTCTTCTGCTAATTTTTTCAGAGGTCGAAGATGTTTAGTCATACTGCGTATAGTCCAGTAAGTTCTATTTACAGCATGATGCTTTTTATTTTTAGTTTTTAGTCCAACTTGTAAAGTAGGATTTGAGTCAAGTACTCTAGTAAGTGCAATGTAATCATCACATTCATCTGCTGATAAGTAATTTCTTATAACAAAATACTTATTCTTCATGAGGTTCTTCTTCTATGGTATACCAATCTGTTATAGTTTCTAAGTCTATATCGTCCCATCTTTGAAACTCAATGTCATAGGCTAAACACTTATCCATTTGCGCTGCCTTCTGATTGAAAGATAATCCATTACCACTAGGAATAAAATAAGGGCAACATGTCATTTCCCTTTCTTTTTGACCTCCACTATTTAAACTAGTGTACTCTACATAACAAATGTGAGTTTCTAGTGCAATCATTAATTGTTGTGCGTCATCTCTATCCATATATTTTTCCTTTTTATTACCAAAGATATTGTCCCAATTATCTCTGTAAGCTTGTTCATTTGATTTTCTTCTCTTTGAACCTTTTCCACCGTGCCATTGATTCATCCAAAGGCAACCTTTAATAATCCTATAGCAAGTATCATAAGTCCTGCTACATTTAATACTATAATGGCTCTATCTTTCCATAGCAATCCTACTAAAGTCCATCCGAGAACACCTATAAAAGATAATACTAAGTCTGCTATAGGAACTACTCCTGCTGCTCTAATTGACATTGCACATAAAATAAATATGGAAGATGTCCACTTTATCCACCATGCGTAGTTTTCTCTTTTCTTTTGTCTTGCTTCTTTACCTATATGCTTCATCTTTTCCACGATATTTGTGAGTTAGTATCTATAGCGAACTGTACTCCTTGTATGTAATCTTTATCTTCTTCAGATAGTACAGGCCAAAACTTACTAATAGTTAGAGAGTGCTCATATACTACTTCAGGTCTAGCTAAATGGTAATCTTGTTCCATCCAATCCTGTAGTATATCCATTCTCTGATTAATTTTTGTTCGTAAGTTCACACCTTTCTCCAACTATCTTTTTTCTGTTCTTCACAATATTCCCACACTTTCCAAGGAAAGCCTGATAAATGTAATACTCCTGCCCATGTGCATTCAGCTGGTGGTGGTCTTTTCTCTATAAAAGGAAAAGGAACTCCAGTCAACCATATTACAGTTGCTATCTCTTTTAATTCTCTTTTTCTAATCTTATGATACATAAGTTTAGCTGTTCTATTTTTTTCTTTAACAATGATTTTTCCTTTACTATCTATAAAGGTTGTTCCTCTATGCTTTAACATACTGATTTCATCTTCAATCATATATCTTAAAGGATAGATACTTTTCATCGGAGTTTGTATTCTTCTCATTCCTAGACTTTCTCCTTGCATATTCTTGTCATCTAACACTTGGTCATCTAGCCAAAGTATACCATCTAGTTCTTCTACATTATCACTATGAATTACATAAATCGGGAATTGAACTTGTTGCATATTTCCTCGTAGCTTCTATCGAATATAGATATTTTAAATAGTATTCGTTCTTTGTCATTATTCTGTACCATATGTTCTTCCTGCGTATTTATTAGTGCAGATTTATATACGTAAGCGAGTTTAGCACCTTCTTGTCCATTGGAGTATCGTATAGATGCTTTGTTACCATTTATTACCCAATTAAATGCACACTTTGTGCCCCAGTCTTTATGCCAACCAATAGTAGTATTAGGAGCAATAAATACAAACTTCATATTATACTTACAGTTTAAATTTAAACCTTTCTCACCTACCATTACATCTAGCTCGGGATAGCTTATATGTGCGTACTTGTAGCCTTCAACTTTTTCTTCCTTTCTTCCATGATGATAGAACTGTAGTCTTTCACACTTTGAAGCTTTATCCAATAACCAGTCTTTATCTACATCAAACTCTATATGATTACAAGGAACGTTACTATCTAATTGTGATGCCATATCTTTCCTTAAAATCTATGTTATCATTTACACACACCCAGTTAGGTCTGCCTGCATCATCTAAGTAAGGCTCATCTGTAACACATCTATATCCACATTTATTTATCATGTGCTGTATATATCCTTCGTTCATAACTTCCGCCATCATGTAAGGCTTTCCTGTATACTTCATTGCAGCTGCAACAGTTTGTGGTTGCTCTACTCTCCAATCTCTATAACCTGGCAACCAAGCTTGTCTGCGCCATGCAGGATAGTTATATACTGTACCATCACTACCTGTAAAACTTTTATTAGTACAGAACTGTGTCTGCCCTACCATAGACTGTGGATGCATGCCTAGACTTGTATCATAGTACATAGTATACCAACCATTTTGGTCATAGTGTGCTTCTAAGTCTTGATAACAAGTTTTATTTTGTACTATAAATCCATCAATTCGTAACTGTATAATTCTATATAATTCTTGTATTGTTAACTCGTGCCACTCTTTACTTACGCATATTATAGCCATAATCTAATCCCTCCTGTATTTTTAATTTGGCTTGTTTTGCCACTCTAAGTGCTGAACTCCATTCGGTACACTTACCGCATTGTCCGCATTGTCTGTAATTGTTTTCTTCTTTAATAGGAGATACACAAGTCCAAACTTTCTTTACAAGTTCTGGATGCTTATTCATCATTATTCCTATAATCTCTGATTTTTGTAAGTACTCAAATGGAAATAACATTATAGGCACATTTAAAAATGAATTCCATAATATTCCGTGCATGTCATACTGCATGCTCCACCTACTTGTAATTATTCTCTGTAGGTATCGTATCTGTACTCTTTGTTGCATACTATCTTCTGCGTTTCCACCATTTATAATATACTTAAATCTAATACTAGGATTTCCTAGAACTAGTTTTATTGCCTGTGCGAAGGAGTAGTCAGTAGGTGGTATACTTGTATTTTCCATAGGCATATCATTATAAGCAGCCTTGAATGGTAAATCAAAATACTCTGCTATATCTTCACAGGCTCTTGTCATTCCTTTTACAGCAGGATTATTTCTGTCTACAACATCTGTAAATAAAAAAGGTTTATAACCTTGACCAACTGCCCAGGCAACAGCGGCTGCAGTTTCAATACCACCACCACATGCTACTATGCTATCAATATCCGAATTCTTCAAAGTCTCTTTCATAATAATCTCTAACTAACATACTGTTATGTGCTGTCCAAGGTGTTTTATACTCTTTTTCACTTACATTATGTTTACCTGGGTTTATTCCCAGTCTTTTCCAAATTGTTCCTTCTTCTAACTTGTGTACTTCTACTTCAGGTCTGATATAGCTGTATTGATGTTTAAATAAAATACTTGCATCAAATCCTGGATTTACAATATGCAAGTGCTGTATGTACTGATGACCTGCGTCTAAAGAGGCTGACCAGTTTCCTGTATATAAACTTTCAATAGCACGAGGAACCCATTCTACAAATGGAGTATCTATCAATTCTATACTAGATAAGTGTTTGTATGCACTAGCAAATCTATGATGAGGATTTCTTACTTGCGTTATCATATCATATTCTCTATACACAGGATAGTATTGGTCTGCATCTGCATGCATGTTATGAAGTATTTGTCTATCCCCTTTTCTTCCTATAGCTCTATCGAATTGTACTTCTAATCCAGTTCTCCAAGTTTTCCCAAAAAAGTTTCTTATCTTTCTACTCATCAAATATTGTGAGGTAACACTTGTTCCACCACATTTAGGAATATGTATAAAACATATCTGTAAGTCCTCAAATACCATATAGTTTCTCGAACTTACCTAAACTGTAGTCATCAGCAACATCAAAGTCACATCCAACTGGAGCTCCTGGTATCATAAGTCCTCTATCTTTTTGTATAACTTCTTTCAGTTTAGCACTATATTCTTCTACTATTTCTTCTTTTACTTCTGCTAGAACTGAATCGTGAACGAGTGCAAATATCTTGGCGTCCATGCCTGTAGCAACAATATGTTTCTGCATATCAATCGCACCTAATAAATTAATATCACTAGACACAGATTGAACGAGAGCATTTACACCACTACGAACTTCGTGTGATGCAATACCTTTATCTTTACTAAAGACATTCGGTAATCTTCTCTTTCTTCCGAAGTGAGAATATACATATCCATTTGCTTGAATAAATTTCTGAGTATTGTCTAACCACTCTTTGAGTTTAGGAAATGCCTCGAAGTAATCATCAATAACTTCTTTCGCTTGAAGTGGTGAAAAGTATTCTCCACTATCCTTCGTGACCTGCTCACTAATCTTTTTCGGGCCTGCTCCATACATAATACCAAAGGTAACGGCTTTTGCCTGTTGTCTTTTGGCAGGATAAAACTCTGCAACTTCTTCTACCTCTCCTGGTAGTCTGAATACTTGTTTAGCAATCGTACTGTGGAAATTACCACCTGACTTAAATACATTCTGTAGTCCTCTATCCTTTGCAAGTATCGCAGCACAATATACTTCTGCTGTTGTTAAATCCATTGCAACTATCTTATATCCTGCTTTAGCTTTGATACAACCTTTTACAGTCGGATTGTCTCTTGGAAGTTGTTGCATATTTAGTTTACCACTAGATGATAGCCTTCCGCTCGTAGTTCCGTGTAGGTTAAAGTTTGTACGAAGCCTTGAATCTCTATCAAGGTTAGGTATAATTTTATCAAGATAGGTAGATTTAATCTTAACTTTTTGTCTTATTTCAAGAATATGTTTAGGTACTTCATGTTCCTCTGCGAGTTGTCCGAGAACTTCCGCGTCTGTGCTGTGGGCTCCTGTACCTGTTTTCTTCCCCGTTGGGGTCAGATTTAAATAGTCAAATAATAACTCTCTAAGTTGTACTGTAGAGTTAGGATTGAAGTCAGAACCTTTAGCTTTCTCATAAGCTTTTACTTCTGGAAACTTGTATAGTTCTGCAACTGCCTTGTTAATATCTTCATTCATTCTCTTTTGCCCAAACTCTAGTCTAGTCTTATCAAAAGGTACGCCGTTAGACTCTGCATCTTTAAGGAATCTTACTCCTTCGATGAGTAGATTCTTATACACCCAATACAGTTTATCATTACTTTTAAGAGGAGCTTCAAACTTCTCAAACAATAATAAAGTAACTACTGCATCCATTGCTGCATATGTTTTCATTACTTCAAATGGTATCAAATCATAACTGAAATCTCCTTTGAGTATTCCATGAGTCTTACAATAACTTTCTCTCCACTGGTCTAGCTCTTGTTCATAATCTCCGTATGGTGTGTGTTTGATTGCTAACTGTTTAAGTCCATGTTTTCCTGGTTGTTCATCAAACATATAATGCATTAGCATTGTATCTTCAAATCTTGGGAACTTAAAGTTGAAATGATACTCAAACCATTGTAAATCGAACTTACTATTATGAAATACTATTCTTTTAGTATCAAATATCTTTTGCATGAGAGCTTCAGCTTCTTCGTCAATTGCCTCGCAGTCAACATAAACTCCATGGTCAGCTTCATAAGACATAGAGAATCCTAGCATATAGCCATCTCTACAGTATAAAGCAGAAGTCTCACTATCTAGTGCGACATAATCTTTCTTATCTGCTAGTGCTTTATTAAGATAAATCATTAGGTCACTTGTTTCTGTGATTCCATAACACTTATCCTCATCTAGCCTCTCTTGTTTAAGTTCTCCGCTTACGTATTTCGATATACTCTCGACTGCACGCTCGAACTCTGTCTTTGCTTCTGGTTTGAACTTAATCATTGCAGGATTAATTAAACCTAAAAACTTAGAATCGCAAACTTTTCCATTGAACTCTGTTACTGATGTCTTTTTTGTATACATTTTGAAAGCTTCTGAACCTACAAGAATGAGCCATTCGTACGCATCAGTATCGATTTCTATATCCACATCTTTTTTCAAGACTTTTTTGATACTGGAATTTGAGCATAGAGCAAATCGGTCTACCTCAAAATCAAAGTATCTATCCCAGTTGGTAGACGACATCTTTGTCTCTATTATTGCTACTGCCATTGTTTTAATTCCTCTAAAATTTGTTGTTTTGCGTCAGGAGTGAAGCACTCTGTTGAGCCATTGCCTACTAGTAATTCAGGTTCTGTTGCAAACTCTTTGTTGTTTTTAATAATTTGTTGTTCTATATAGTGGGCATGTCCCCAGCCTATGTTGTTTATTGTTAGTATTGTATCAAATTCATGCTCAGGAAATCGTTTCTCTGGAGTCTTGACAGTAATACCTATCTTTATAAATTCGCCAAAATCTAAAAAGTATAATGTTGAATCTTCTTTTCTTGCACAGGCTAAACAACCTATGTCTTTATCTGTCCACGCATGAAAATGATGAGTGAACTCATGTCCTACAGGGCATACTACTTTTATAGTATCTTTAGCATCTGTAGGTTCTTTTAATACTGTCCAAGATTTATGTATATCTGCTCTTGAATATTCAGTCTGACGATGATTAACCATTCTCTTAGCTTCGGTTTGCATATCGCACTGCTTGTAGTTTCTGTAAAAACCTTCTACATCATATAACTTTCTTTGTATCTCAAACCATTCATCTTGTAGTATAGGAGTTTTATCTTCTATGTGTGTTTTCTTATACTCAAATAGTATTGCCTTAGCTAGTGGATGCCATCTCTTTCCACCTTTCTCCCACAGGGACGGCTTATGAAAAGTCAGATTGTATTTCTGTTTAGCTTTTCTAATTGATACTGGCGTTCTTCCTAATGTATCTGAGCAGAACTCTACATCCCACTCTTGTTCTTCACAAAAAGTATAATCATACTCAGTCCACAATTCATTTGTAGACCTGTTAGTAGCACAATTTTTATAGTTATTCGCCATATAATTTCTTCTTAAGTCTCTCTATCTGGTCACGATTTAAGTTACCAGGATCTGTATTTAGTGGTAAAGTTACTATCCTTGCTGACATATCTAGCTTCTCAGCTAAACCTTTGGCAGCTTCTGCAGCTCTGCTTCCTGCTTCGTCTCCATCAAACATGATGTCAACTCCCTGTACTCCCTGCATTTTTAATAAAGATAGCTTTACCCAATTCACTTGTTGCGTTCCAAAACAGCAAACAGTATTCTTTAGACCTTTGTCCCATAAGTTGAGGGCATCGAATATGCCTTCTACTAGAATAACTCTGTTTTGAATTGGTTTCACCTTGGCAGGACAAAAGGGCATTTCTGCCCCGCCAGGATAGATATAGTACTTCGATTGTCCCATACCTGCTTCACTGATTAATCTTCCGATTAAGGCAACAGTTTTTCCTGTGATGTTACGGATTGGAAAGACAATTCTGCCTTCAAACTTAGGAGTGTTCCAAGTGAACGCATCCCATATCTGTAGAGTTTCCTCTGAGATATTTCTTAGCGGTCCACCTGCCCATCTTATTCTCTCCTTAGGTAATTGAATACCTACTGTTTGAGACTTGACTTTCGTAATTCCTTCACGAATACGATGGAGCCTTACTTCTAAAGGGCTAGAAGGTGCTCCATAGTATGTAAACAAATTTCCTTTAAAACCACAGGAAAAACAGTTGAATACGCCAGTAACTCTATCCACTCTCATACTTGGATTAGAGTCGTCATGTTCTGGGTTAAGGCATTTAACTTTAGCGTCTTTACCACTAAGTTGATAATGTATTCCTTTTTCCTGTAAAAGTTCTTCTGCTGTCATAATTATATATATTATATCAAATTTTTAACCCCGTGTCAAGGATTATTTTTGTTATGTGACTTATTATTTCCACTTATTGTCATCTTTGTTATGTTTCCATTTTAGTTTGTCACCAATGCGTTCGAACTCTCTCATATCCATACCACTTGGGTCAACCTCATGTTCGTAGTACCTAGACTTCCAAACTAGTTCTGCCATCTGGAACCAGACTGCTATTGATTTGTCTCTAAAATCTGTGTCTCCCCATAGGTAATATAAAAGCCACCACTCCTGATCGAAGCGGCAGACTCTTATTTCTTGGTTGTGTATCTCTGGAAGGTCCAGTGCGGCTCTCATTCGTTGAGAGCCAGCAATGGGGTACCAGTTGGGCATGCATAGGATGGGAGATTTGATCCCATGCTGCCTCAAGCTGTCTATTAAAGGTTCGTTAGGCGGAACATTTGCTATGTTCTCTTTTACTTTTTCTTGCTCTAACATCCAACCTATTGTTTTTACATACCACGTATGTGGTGGTAACGGTATTAGTTCAGCAGTTTCTCTACTTACTCTATCATCCGCCATCGTTCATCTCCTTGTATCTTTGTGTCCATTCATCTTCATAGATTAATCTAAATTCTTCTAGTGAAGGAATTGGTACATGTTCTAGTTTACTTACTTCTCTTATATGTCTAGTGTAAGCTATTAGTAATTGGTCTTCTGTGTATAGTATCATTTTGTTACCAAGGTACGTCGTCTACCTTTTCTCCTGTTCCCATGGTTTCTTTCAGCTCAGCTTTCTCGTCTGGGTCTAACGCAGTGTGAGGTCCAACCTTTAGTGTGCTCCAATTCATCTCACTCGTAAAGCCTGCAACTTTTGCATTTCTTCTTTTCTTACAAGAGAACTTCATTACATCCGACTGGTCAAAATGGTCAATACTATAAAAGGCATCTACAGCATTATCGACATTGGTTGAGAATTTAGCAGAACCGTCTGCTTTCGTTTGAATCGCTGTAACAGTAGTCGTGTCATACTCCTGTGCCAACTGTTTAAAATATTTAGATATTTCTATCTGTTCTGTCCAGTCATACTGACCTGCCTTCTGATTATTGCTTCTTTTTACTTGGTTGAGATAATCAATAATAATTACACCTGGATTATGTAACTTAGCTAGATTCTGTCTCACAACACTAGCAATTTTTGCTGTGGTGAGAGCTGGGTCGTAATAAATTTCTATTTGTGGTTTACTGTAGTCAATTTTATTTCTGACTAACTCTTTATGGAACTCTTTGAAGTTAGCTTTCTCTAAGTTATCATACTTAGATAATACTTCTTCTCCTTCGATAAATCTACCTGCCCACCATTCTCCTACTTTGTTCCATTCATGTGGTTCCAGATTCTGATGTATCAATCTGTTAGCATCTACTTCGGTTTCGATTGCTACTATTCTTTGTAGAATATCTTTACTGTTCATTTCTATTGTGAAATACAAAGCACTACGACCTTGTTTTCTTACTGTACTTGCAATATTACAACATACTAAAGACTTACCACCACCTGATGTAGCACCCAGCATGATAAGTTCGTCTGACTTGAACGAATACTCTAAATCAAAGTCTTGATTCAATCCTAGACTTATTCGTTTCTTATATGTTTCATCATCATCAAACAATTCAATAGTTTCCATACTCTCGTTTGCATCTTGAGTATCTACTTTATCTTCTACAGACACGACTATTTCTTGAAGTAAATCAATGTTTTCTCTTGCGTCTGATATTGCGATTTGGTTATCTATGTATGACTCGATTGAGCCTAAGATTTCTGATTGGGTAAATTGGTTCTTGAGATAGTCTAGCAATAAGTCTGCCTCGACATCTGTTTCCACAGTTTCGATAGCGTATATTTTCTCTTGTAATTCTGCAGAACGAACTTCTAGTTTTAGTTCTTCAAATGTTGGTAGATTTTTATATTTAGCTACATGCTTATCTACAATATTCCATAACTTTCGGTACTCTCCTTCAGGTAGGTAATGTTGTTTTAAGCCGTTCCAAGTATCAAAATCGCCAAGCGACAAGATTTGCTTCAGTAATGCACTTTCTAGTGTCAAATTGAATCTCCCAAGACAATTTAGTGGTTAAAAGATACGAAAGGCTCCGTAGAGCCTCTCGCGAAGGTGAAAAGGTTAGATTAACCTATTTCTTTTTTAGCTGCGCCATTGTAGTCGCTGCATTGTAGACCTCTTCTAGTAAGCATTGTTTTCACGCCTCTTACTGTTTTGCCGATTGTGTCAGCAATAGCATCTACAGTCATACCGTCGATGTCTAGGTCTGCTAAAGGATCAGCTTTGCTTGAACCTTTAGTTTCTTTTTGCTTAGGAATCGCGTTGATTTCCCCAGCTCTAAGAAGTGATAAAGCTTTTCCTCTGATAGAGTTCACACTTCTACCTAGGCCTTCAGCTATATCTTCAATGAAAGCTCCGTCGTTTACCATTGAAACGAATTGGCTTTCTTCTTCCTCGTTGTAAGACTTAACAGTCTCAACTTTAGGAGCAGGCTTAACATGTTCTGTTAACTGCATAGAAAGAATTTTACCTTGAATTGACTTAGCACTAAAGTGTCCGCCTTCAAAGTTTGCAGCGATATCTGCATATGTGTATGAGCCAGAGTTATCTGTCACGAAGTTACTTAAAGTAGCTTCTTGCTCATCTGAGAAAGACTTAGTTGCTGAAGCTGAAGCTAGTTCAACATCAAAACCCATCTTTCTTAATTTAGAACTTACAGACCTAACTGAAGTTTCTAGTTGTTCTGCAGCAGAAGCTACAGTTGCCTGTGATACAGGGCTTTCGTCACCGACAAAAGAAGTCAATTCTGAAGTTCTTTCGTCTGTCCATTTTGGTAATGCCATTTTATTAATCCTCTAATAAATGTTTTAGGTTAGTTATAATATTAACACCTCGGTCACGAGCTGTCTGTGTTTTTGCTGACTCGACTCCAGACTCATTAACCAGATGGGTCACGTCTTTTGTCAGACTTGATTTTACGACAAATCCATATTGACTAAGCACTTGCTCTGCATGAGCTTTAGTTTTGTAACTTTTAAGTCTACCACTAATACATACAACTCCTGAAACCTTTGTTTTTTCTAATATTTTATTTGTCCATTTGAAAGGTAGTGTGTTGTTGTAATCGTCTAGGTAGTATTCAGTTTCTAACCAGTTAATTAGATTAGTAGTTGCTTTCGGTCCGATGCCCGCTTCTGCACAAGTCTTCTCGCTTATATCTTCAATATGAGATATACTATTGCATAATTTTTGAGAAGCTGATCGCCCGATAAGCGGAATCGAGAACGCTGGTAATAATTTAACCAACGGTAACGATTCAGAATTACGAATCTCTGTAAAGAGTTTCTCTCCTAATCTAACTGAACCTAGTCTTGACTGTAAATCCTCTACAGTTAATTCATATAATTCAGCGTAGTCTTGGATGTTTAGCTTAGTTACAGCTGCAGGTCCAAGTCCTTTTATCTTTAGTGTGGAAGCGAAGTTAACCACTTTCTTGTCCCACTGTGATGCGCAAAGGTCGTTTTTACAGAATAACTGGTCATTAACGAACTCTAAGACACTGTCACACGAAGGGCAGTTAGTCGGTGGTATAATTTGTTTCACTTACGGTTTCCTTTCTAAATATATAATATATTATACAAAAAGTTTGGGCATCTGTCAAGAACTATTTTTTGTTTGGTACACCCAAACTTCACTTCATAGTATCGATCAGTCCTCATAGATATGAGTATCTTCAATATACTTTCCCTTATTTCGGTAATGAAACCATAATGCTTTAATTTTTTTAACTAAAGACTTTATCCAATTTTTTATCATATATATCCTTTATAATTCTATCTGCCATTAACCTATTTCCTTCCTCTAGTGGATGGTCTTTTGGTCCAAATGGCACCTTGTGTCTTTTGCACATATCATAGAAAGCTTCTTCTTTCATGTGCGGTAATTCTCTATACCAATCGTTTAACTTCATAGTATTTTGTGTCCATGTTACATTAGCACCTTCTTCATGTGGGTCATCTATATGTTTTAGTGCTGGTTTTATTTGTCCATCGCTTAAGTTATAAAATAAATATGGTATTCCGTGTGCTTTAAGTATGTACTTTACTGATAACATGTATTGCATACTCCATCTTAAGTTATATACTGGGTACCTAACATTCCTACCATAGTTTTCTACTCCTGCATGCATTTTTCTATCCATGTCTGGGTGAAAGAACATTCGTGAATTATGACTAAGTTTAAATGGAAACTGCGGCTCCATTCTGTGGTGCATCCATGCGGCTTGTCTCCAAGTATTAGTAGTTGGATTTACATACTCAAATCTATTTATTCCAGACCATACTATAATAGCTAACTTTATCTTAAGATTTTCTTTTTTAACAGTCAAAGGTGATTTTAGCTGCACCTCTCCTGCTAAGCCTTTCTCTGAGCAGACATCATCTATAACTACTCTTGCTATTCTATCATTACTTCCACCTACTTTAGAATGTCTTAACCAAGGCTGTTCAAAGTGTGCAGATACTATTGCAGGGAACTGGTTTTGTCTTTTGTTTATTTCCATTCCCTGTACAAAGCTACATCCATTCCAATAAATCAAAATACTTTTACTCCATACTTCTTTTCAAACTCTAATGCTTGTTCCCAATTATTTACCATTGGTTGTCCTTTAATATTTAAACTTGTGTTTAATAACATCGGCACTTTAGTAACTTCGTAGTACTGTTCTAGTATGGGTCGGAGTGCTGACTTACTATTTGCTTTAACAACCTGTACTCTCGCTGTTCCATCACAATGTGTGACTGAAGCGTAGTCATGTTTTGCTTTCGCCACGAACTGCATATACTCATTAGTATATCCTTCAAAATATTCATCTACAAACTCCTCCAAAATCGCTGGTGCGAAAGGACGAAACTTTTGTCTGCGTTTAATGGCATTAACGGTATCTTTAATGTCGTAACGCACATCACCAAGCAAACTCCTATTACCAAGTGCACGAGGTCCAAATTCTGCTTTTCCATTTGCTACTCCTGCTACTTTATTATTTATTAATTCTTCAACTACTTTTATTGGATTTAATTCTCTTTCTATATCGAACCCAAGAAAGCAATCATCATATTTGATTCTTTGTTTTGTATGTGCTAGAATTGCTCCTAGCGAACTCCCAGCATCACCTGGGCTTGGAAATATCCACATATCATCAAAGAGTGGTCTTATTTTTGAATTTGCCACGCAGTTTAATGCTACTCCACCTCCATAAACTAATTTACTTCCATACTTTCTAGCCTTACGCATGATATCTAATATCTCGCTTTCTATAAACAACTGTGCTGAAGCGGCTATATCTTCAGGTGTACTCCAAAACCATTTCTTTAATGGTATTCCTTTATGCAGATTTGTGTGCATTATGTCTCCCATATCTACACAGGGCGTTCCATACGCTGCCATACCCATTGTTATGTATTCATCTTCGTTTGGTTTTAATCCGATGCGTTTCGTGATAGCACTATAGAAT
>Ga0257114_1001345_pt1 | contig 17678 bp, 16 predicted proteins | sample SI112_10mmetaG_FD_190149 | JGI IMG/M metagenome (GOLD analysis project Ga0257114, IMG submission 190149) | Marine microbial communities from Saanich Inlet, British Columbia, Canada - SI112_10m | ecosystem: Environmental > Aquatic > Marine > Inlet | place: Canada: British Columbia | collected...
TTTTAATTAAATAATAATCGCATAAGGAATCAAATTGATTATAATCTAATAAGTATTATTTTAAACTTTTCAGAGTGATTTATTAATTTGAATTTTAGGATTATAACTGGATATAGATTTTCATTTCCCCCCCCTGAAACATCTGAATTAATGTTTAACATAATGCAAATATCAAAAGATACTATAACTTATAAACGCGTTAAATCCGTTTATTTAAGGTATAAAATTTTATTAATATTTATTTTAATATTTCCAGTTAATTTATTAGCAAATACAGTAATATTTGAACAAATGACTTCATCTGGAATTTTTTCTGGTTGTAGTATTGTGTTTGATAAAATTATTTATGATAATATATATAACAAAGGAAAAACAAGGGTTGCAGGATCATTTACGGTTGATGTAAGAAATTCTAAAGTATTTTTATTTAAATTGGGAGTTTCAGAATTAAATTTAAATAATAAGAAATTAATTAAAGGAAGCTTTGATGATATTTACTATGCTTATTATGATTCAAAAAACTTTTCTAGCTCTCAAAAAGAAATTGAATTTACAAAAAGTGAAGAAAATAATAGCTTCTTATCTATATATCACATAGAAGATTTATTGCCAATATTCGAGGGAAATGTTACCATTTCTTACAATAGAAAGAAAAATGGAAGAGATGTAAAATTTTCTCTTGATTTTACTAACAATAAAGAAAATTTCGAATCTCAAAATAAATTTTTATATTGTCTTCAAGAAGTATCATTGTAGATTGTCATTAGAGTATCCCCGAGAAAAATAAGAAAATATTGAAAATGCCTTAAATCCTTACAATTACTGGTGCTGTTAGGGGGACTTGAACCCCCGACCTCTTCATTACCAATGAAGTGCTCTACCGCTGAGCTATAACAGCTAATGATTAATTTTTAATATTGATGATAAAATCTAATAAATCTCTTAGAAGGCGAGTTTTTGATCCAAAATGATTTAAATGTGATATTGCTTGATCATAAATTAAATATAGTTGTTTTTCAGCATTTTTAAGACCAATATTTTCAACTATACTTGCTGCATCATAATTTTCCTTATCACCAGATTTATGATCCAATATATCATCCTTGATCTGAAATAGCAAGCCTAGATCATGGGCATAAAACATTAAATATTTTTTCTCAATATTAGAAATATTATTTAGGATAATTGCCGATTCAATTGAGGCATTGAATAATTTTCCTGTTTTTAAATTATGAATTATTGCTATTTCTTCTTTACTAGATTTATTTTTAATTTTCAAATCCAACATTTGACCGCCAGCCATACCCTGAAAACCAATATTTTTGGCAATCATATTGATTAATTTTAATTTGATATGAGGATTAATTGGACCTTCAAGATTTGATAATATTTCAAAGGCAAAAGTTAAAAGAGAATCGCCGGCTAAAATTGCCGTAGCTTCACCATATTTTTTATGACAGCTTAATTGACCACGGCGATAATCATCATCATCCATTGCTGGCAAATCATCATGTATTAAAGAATAAGTGTGAATTATCTCAATTGCAGCAGCAACATCAATAATATATTTATTATTATTGCTAAAAATTTGGGAGATAATAATTGTTAAAAAAGGGCGAATATTCTTACCCTTAATTAATGAGCTATATCTCATTGCTTCCAATAATTCTGGGGCATAAATCTTCTCATTCATTTTTAAAAGATGATCTATCCTATTATGAATTATATTGCTAACCTCTTCTAAACAATCTGCAATTTTTAATTCTAACATCCTATTTTTTTACAGAAACAGCAACTAAGGCAGATTTGATTAAACGATCAGAAATTTTATATCCAGCTTGAATAACTTGCTTTACTATATTTTCCTCACCATCATCAGGAATTCTAGAAATTGCTTCATGTAAATTATGATCAAATTTTTCATTTAAAGGGTAAATTCTGCTAATTTGGTATTTTTCCAAGGTTTTTAATAATTCCTTTTTGGTCATAATGATAGCATCGGCAAAATTTTGAATTTTATCATTTTGAGCTACTTCTTCTTTTGGCATATTTTCTTCAGCCAAAAATAATTGCTCAGAAATAACAGTAATATCAGATGCAAAATTAGAAATGGCATATTTGTAAGATTTTTCAATTTCTTCCTTATGTCTTTTTCTTAAATTTTCAATATCTGCTATTTTGATAAGTAATTTATTATTTAAATCATTAATTACCTCTTCTAAATTGCTAATTTTTTCTTTTAAAGAATTGATATTTTCTTCAGAATTTTCCTGAATATTTTCTGATGATTCAGATTTTATTTCTTCCTCATTCAATTTTTCTTGATTATTTTGTAAATTTTCTTTTGTCATTGTAATAAATTAAATTGTAAATAATTAATTTTGTTATAAAATATTCATATATTCCAATTTACAATTTTAAATAAAATATGTCAAATTTAGTGCCAATAGTAATTGAGAAAACTTCAAAAGGTGAAAGATCCTTTGATATTTATTCCCGCCTTTTAAAAGAAAGAATTATTTTTCTCAGTGGCCAAGTTGAAGATAATATTTCAACCTTAATTGTTTCGCAATTATTATTTTTAGAATCTGAAAATCCTGAAAAAGATATTTATCTATATATCAATTCTCCTGGTGGTGTTGTTACTTCTGGACTTGCAATTTATGATACAATGCAATATATCAAGCCAGATGTTGCAACTCTTTGTATGGGTCAAGCTGCTTCTATGGGTTCACTTTTGTTAATGGCTGGTGCTAAGGGTAAGAGATTCTGTTTGCCAAATTCAAGAGTCATGATTCATCAACCTTCTGGAGGTTATCGTGGTCAGGCTACTGATATTGAAATTCATGCTCAAGAAACCCTTTCTTTAAAAAGAAGGCTAAATAATATTTATGTTCAACATACTGGTCAAAAATTACCTGTTATTGAAAAAGCAATGGAAAGGGATAATTTTATGTCCCCTGAAGATGCCTTAAAATTTGGCCTTATTGATGAAATAACTTCTTCAAGAAAAATTCAATAACTTTAATTTTTAATTATGTCAAAGGATAAAACAACTGATAATGAACATGAATTAAGCTGTTCATTTTGTGGTAAAAGTCAAAAACATGTAAAAAAACTCATTGCAGGTCCTGCTGTTTTTATTTGCGATGAATGTGTCTCCCTATGTAATGAAATTATTCAAGAAAATAGCAAAAAAAGCTATTCTGCTTCTAAGGATGGAAAAAAGATTTTACCAAAAGACATTATAAAAATTTTGGATGATTATATCATTGGCCAAGATTTGGCAAAAAAAGTTTTAGCTGTTGCGGTCTATAATCATTATAAAAGAATTGACCTTATTAAATCTGATGGTAAATCTGACAATGATATCAATAAATCTAATATTTTATTAATTGGTCCAACTGGTTGCGGTAAAACATTGCTTGCTAAAACTTTAGCAAAAACTTTAGATGTACCATTCACCATGGCCGATGCTACTTCTTTGACGGAAGCTGGATATGTTGGTGATGATATTGAAAATATTATTTCTCGATTATTCCAAGATTCAAATTACGATATTAACAAAACTCAAAGAGGTATTGTCTATATTGATGAAATTGACAAAATTACTAAAAAAACCAGCCAAGGATCATCTCCAAAAGATATTTCTGGTGAGGGTGTGCAGCAAGGTTTATTGAAAATTATCGAAGGTACTATTGCTTCTATCCCAACTACTCCTGGTAAAAAAAATGGTACTGGTGATTATGTTCAAATTGATACACAAAATATCCTATTTATTTGTGGTGGATCTTTTTATGGCCTTGAAAAAATCATTGAAAAAAGGCAGCAGGGCACTACAATAGGCTTTAATGCCGATGTTAAGGCTGAATCTAACATTGGTAAAGATATTTTTAAAGATGCCAAAGTTCAGGATATTATAGATTTTGGTATTATTCCAGAATTAATAGGAAGATTGCCAATTGTTGCTCCTTTAGAAAATCTTGATGAATCTGACTTGGTTAGAATTTTAACAGAACCAAAAAATTCTATTGTTAAAGAATATCAAAAATTATTTGAATTAGATGATATTGATTTAGATTTTTCTCGTGACGCCATTAAAGCATTTGCTGAAAAAGCTTTTAAATATAAAACAGGTGCTAGGGGTTTAAGAGCGATTTTTGAGGAAGTATTATTAGATACAATGTATGATGTTCCTTCTATGAAAAATGTCTCTAAAGTAAAAATTTCAAAGGATAATGTTCTAAATAATAGCGAACCAAAAATTGAATTTGATGAAAAAAAGAGTGAAAGAAAAAATGAGAATACTTTAAAATTTAAAGATAATTCTTAAAAATAAATTCGGTGTTATTAACTCCCCCTTAGGGGAAGTTAATCCGGATGAAAATTTGGTCTATTATACCATTTTCTTACCAATTACCAAATATCCTCTATAATTTTCACCATCCATTGTATTCATAGCTTTAAATAAATTTCTAATATTTACCCAATACCAATTATTTTTATGTCCGGCAACATCCATCATTAATACAGAATCGCTTTTAGTATCATAAGAAACTAATGGCGATAAATGCCCACCTGTCGTCATGCCAATTTTTTTACCATGAAAGTTAATTATTAAATATTTCTTATTATCTGCAGTAATTTTCTTAACTTTTTTCCTAAAAAAATCCAACTCCTTTTCTGAAGATTTATTGATATGATATTTCTGAACATCCAGATTATATATTTCTAAAATATTTTTTAATTGAGTTAAGGTTAACCCAGGATCAATATTTTCTTTATCATCATTAATATTTTTCATATTAATGATATTTTTTTCTTTAATTTTATTAGTTTTCTCATTGAGTAAAGTTAATTGCGAGTAAGAATTGAATGGAATCATACCTCCACCAAAAATATCTGGCTTTTCTATTTCCAATTCAGATTGGCTGGCAATTTTTTGGTCAGAATTTATGGCATTTAAAATAATAACCGAGCTAGCAATACCGCAATATAATGGATTTATTTGAGGCTGGAAAAAATTTGCTAATTGATAAAAATCAGTTTTATATTGTGATCTATCAAGCATATTTATGCCATCTTCTGAATTCCAATTAATAGTTTGATTTTTAGTAATATCATATTTTGTTAAAGAACAGGAAGATATGGTGATAATAATAGAAATAATAATAAAGATTCTAGTCATTTTAATTGTTATAAAATTCTAATTTAGGTTTGCCGGTAAAAATAATAATATTGCCATTATTCGTTACATCCAATTGCTGAGCCTTAATATTGCCATTATTACCATTAGCAGTTACTTTTTTAACAATTATATCGCCATTATTGTGATATTTAGCACTTTCTCCTGTTATTTTGTAAAAATTACTATCATCATATTCAAAATGAATTTGTGGATTTGACATAATTTTGCTATTAGATTTCTTTTTAAAATTTTTATATTCAACAATATTTAGCACCATATTATTACTATCCATAATATAAAATAAAAATATAGAGCTAGATAATATTAGGAATAATATGCAAAATCTAAAAATTATTTTGGTATTTTTTTTGTTTTTTCTGATTTGATGTAATTGATTCATAAAATTAATATAAATTCATTTCATCATTCTGATCTATATTATAATCATTTTGATTTAATATTTCGTCATTTTCTTTGAAAGCTTCAAAAATTATATCTTTTTTTTCTGTTAAAGGTCCGGGAATTGTGCCAGTATTTTTGTCGATTTTAATAAATTTAATATTTTTTGGAATAGGGAAAGGTTTTGCAGGTTCATTCTTTAAGGCACGATACATAAATTTAATAAAAATAGGTAAAGCAATTGATGATCCAGTTTCCTTTTCTCCAAGTGTTGTGGGATTGTCAAATCCAGCATAAATCCCAACAACCAAATCAGGAGAAAAGCCTACAAACCATGAGTCAAAAGAGCTGTTAGTTGTACCAGTTTTGCCAGAAAGATTCTTTTTTAACCATTTAGCTCTAATGCCAGTGCCTCTTTCTACTACTCCTCTTAAAATAGAAATCATCTGATAAGCAACTTCTGGAGAAGTAATTTGTTTACGATCATCCTCTAAATCAGGGAAAACAATCTTATCTGCTGAAGAAATTTTATCGGTAAATTGGCAATTGGGGCACAATCTTTTATCTCTTTTATAAATGGTCTTACCATGACGATCTTGTATTTTGTCAATTAAATTTGGCTTAACTTCCTTCCCTCCAGATGCGATAGATGAATAGGCCGAAGCTAATTTAATAAGATTAGTTTCGGTTGATCCTAAAACCAAAGAATAAATTGGTTTTGGATTATCATTAATACCAAAATCAGAGATGGTTTTTGCAACCTTATCAATACCAACTTCACTGGCTAATCTAACTGTTGTAACATTGATTGATTTTTCCAAACCCTTTCTCAATGGTACAGGACCATAAAATTTACCAGAATAATTTTTAGGTCTATAAGGAGGAATTTCTTCACCCTGATCTAATATAATATCTTCATCCATAATAATGCTAGCAGGGCTAAAACCATTTTCTAAGGCTGTCAAATAGCCAAAGGTTTTAAGAATTGAGCCAGGTTGTCTTTTAGCTTGAACAACACGATTAAATTGATTTAAAGCATCAATATAACCACCCATCATAGCCAAAACATTGCCATTATGTGGATTCATAGCGATTAAACCACCATTAATTCTTGGTATTTGTTGTAAAATATATCTCCCTTCTTCCTTATGATTTTCTACTAAGATAATATCACCTTTTCTGAAAATGTCAGACATTTGGGTAATATCATCACCCATTTCATTAACAGAAATATATTTTTTAGCCCATAAGGAATCTTCTAAAAATATTTTGCCAGCTTCTAATTCTTCATCTTCAAAAGCAATATCAACTTCCTTTTTTCTGATATTGATAATTATCGCTTTTTGCCAATTATTGCGATATAATTTCTTAATTTTATTGCCTTTATTATCTTTTTTGGTAATTTCGAAATTTTTTAATTTTCCCCTCCAATCTTCATCAATTTTAATATTAGTAAGAGCTCCACGATAGCCATGTCTTTTATCATATTCCTCAAAACCACGAGTGATAGAATAAGCAGCAATTTTTTGCAATTTTGGGTCTAAAGTTGTTCTAACTACAATACCATCTTCAAAGACATTATTTGAACCATACATATTGCTTAATTCCTTTTTTAATAAATCGGAAAAAGCATGAGCTTTGGTTTTTTTAATGTCAGATTTATCAAGAATAATTTCAGTTTCCTTAGCTTTTTTTGCTTCTTGCCCATTAATATAACCTTCACTCAACATTCTATCAATGACCCAATTTCTTCTAATTTTGGCTTTATTCTGATTTTTATAAGGATCCAATTTTGAAGGAGCTTTTGGCAAGGCAGCAAGTAAGGCTGCTTCCTCAATTGTTAAATCATTAATAGATTTATTAAAATAGGTTTGAGAAGCAGCAACAATACCATAAGATCCAGATCCAAGATAAATTTGATTTAAATATAATTCTAAAACCTCTTCTTTGGAAAAATATTTACTCATTCTAATGGCCAAAATTGCTTCCTTAACCTTTCTTTCTATACTTTTTTCGCTTGATAATAGGAAATTTTTAACAACTTGCTGTGTAATGGTAGAAGCGCCTCCAGAAATTTGACCCCTTTGCGAAACTGAAATAACATTTCCAATAGCAGCTCTGGCAATCGCTACCACATCAATACCAGCATGATCATAAAAATTACTATCTTCAGCCGAGATAAAAGCATTAATAATTTTTTGCGGAATAATGTCAATAGGCACAAAAATTCTTTTTTCTTTAGAATATTCTTCCATCAAACTACCATCACTAGCATAAATTCTAGTGGTAATTGAAGGGTAATAGGCTTTCAATTGTTCATGATCTGGTAAATCCTTGCTATATTTATGGAAAATATATCCAACTATAGAAAGGATAGTAATAAAGCCAATAAAACCTAATATGAATAATATTTTAAAAGTTTTTTTAATCATTTTATCCCTGCAGCATTAAAATTAATTTTTTGTTATTTAGAATGGAAATTATTGCTTCTTGCATCAATTCATTAATTTCTTCCTTATCATCTTCTAGTGAAATATTCCCAAATTCTTCATCTTCAATGGTAATTTCATATAATTTTTCATAAAGACCAGATTTAACTTTCAATTTAAGATAGGCTTTACTTTCAGTAAAAAAGCCATCCTTTTCAGTAATATAAGAAAAATCTTCTAAAATAATAGTTAAAATACGATCATAATTGTCATCAACTATCTTAAAACCCTTATCTCGCAAACCTTTTGCCAATTCTAGCCTTAAAACAGGCATAATATTTTGGTTTAAAGCTAAATAAGTTATTTTATCCTTACCATATTTTTTATAGCCAATCACCTCATCAAGATAACGCATTTCGCCATCTTCAATATAAATTATTTTATCTTTTTGATATTTCTCTAAACCTTCAATTTTAAATTTATCAATACGATCATCAATGATTAAAATATTGATTTTTTGATCAAAAACATCCCAAATTTTTTGATTTTTAATCTCCGATGATTGAATATTTGGGTTAAGATTGATTATTTCAAGCCTTGTTACATTACAGGCTGAAATTATTGTCATTAATATTATAATAAATATAAATTTCATTAGATATTATCTAAATATTTAAATAAAATAATTTTTTTACTAGCTTCAATAATAAGATTCTTATTTGTTAAAGAGATTATTTCTTGATAGAGATTTCTCTTCCTTTCTTCTAGATCTTTTTTAATTAAATTAGCTTCATTTTCATCAGCTTCTGCTAATGTTTCTTTAATTTCCATAATTTCTATTAATAATATATTATCTGGCTTGATGGAATCAATAAAAATATTGTTAATTTCCAAAAAATGAATAGCTCTTTTTAAAGGATCTTTCAAAATTTCATAAGCATTATTGATATTACTACTCGATATTTTGGCCTTTTCTTGTTTATCCTGTGATTTATTAATAAACAAATCTGGATGAAATTGCAATTGTAATTCAAGATATTTTTCTTCCAAATCATTTGAATTTAAATCAAGATTTGGAGCAATATCAAATATTTGAAAGTGATTATTCATAATTTTAATTATTTTCTGTAAATTATTTGTAAATTTGATCCCCACCAAGATTTGCTTGCAAATCTTGACTCCCTCATAAGGGGAGTTAAGCCAGATGCATATTCGGTCTAAAACAACTCCCCTTACGGGAGGAAAAAGTGAAAAAGAGATTTTTTAAAAGTGATCTTTGATCATTTTGGTGGGGGTCAGATTATCCAATTCCCCTCACCAATCGTGCAAAATCTTCTAAAGTTAAATTTTCAGCCCTCAAATCCCCAGCAATTTCTGCTTTTTCAAGCCATAAATTCACATCTTTAGTAAGAGGTTTTAGGCTAGATCTGAGCATTTTTCTTCTTTGATTAAAAGCAATTTCGGTAATTTTTTCAAGTAATTTTAAATCAATATCAAAAATTGGCCTCTCTCTTGGAATAATTTCAACTAAGCCAGACTCAACCTTAGGAGCAGGGGTAAAATTACTGGCCGCAATATCAAATAAATAGCGAGTTTGACATAAAAAATTGACCATAACAGCAATACGGCCATATTTTTTACTATTATTTTCTGCAACAATTCTTTGGCAAACCTCCTTTTGAAACATTAAAATCATCAGATCAATTTTTTGGTAATGTTCCAGCAATAAAAAGAGGATTTTTGTGCCAATATTATAGGGTAAATTAGAAATTATCTTATAATTCTTATCAAAAATTTCTTTGAGATCAATTTCTAAAAAATCCCCCTCAATGATAGTGATTTTAGTGTTAATTTTATTGGAAAAATATTGCTTCATTTCTTTCAAAAGGGCAATACAGCGATGATCCTTTTCAATAATGGTTAGGCTTTTGGGATTTTGCTTTAAAATTGAAAAGGTCAAAGAACCAGCACCAGAGCCAATTTCAATTAGATGATCCTGATTGGAAATTTTGGCATGAGACGCAATTTTGTCGGTTAAATTAAGATCAAAAATAAAATTTTGCCCCAAAGATTTTTTGGCAAAAATACCATATTTTTCAGCTAATTTTTTAATTTTTATATTTTCCATTAATGTTTCTTTACATTGGGTAAATTTTATGATACAATATTGTAATATTTATGCAACTTAATTAGTTAAGGAACCTCTGAATTACTTTTTTAAAATATTTCTGTTTTTTGTTTAATTTTGCCATTTTTGGCTAAATTAGACAAAAAAACAAAAAATAACCTAAATTTGACAAAAAATTGTCAATTTCTAATGAAATTAACAATTTTTTCTGAAAAATGAAAAAAGAAAGGATTTAAAAAAGTAATTCAGAGGTTCCTTAAAAAAGATATATAATTCTGATAGTGAAGAATTAGCTAAAGATAATCTAGAAAAATTTAAGGAAAAATATCCTAAAATATCAGATTTTTGGGAAAGAAATTGGACAGAAATTATTACATTCTTATAATATTCCAAAGATATCAGAAAGGCAATTTATACTACTAATGCTATAGAATCAGCTAACAGTCAAATTAGAAAAATAATAAAGGCAAAAAGAGTTTTTCCAAATGATATTGCTGTTAGGAAAATAGTTTATCTAGCATTAAAAAATGCTTCAAAGAAATGGACTATGCCCATTAGAGATTGGAAGAATGCTCTTAATCAATTTGCTATTCTTTTTAATGATAGAATCAATGAATTTCAAGATAATTTTTCAGGATAATCAATTTAAATTAAAAATTATGGAAAATTTATTTATTATAATTAAAATAGAATTATCAGAAATTTCTGATGATTTTTATCAGAAAAATGTAGTAAGAATATTCACAATTTTTGGCAAAAAACTGCCAAAAAATTACAGAATTTTCTGAAGGTCGGAAAATGGATTTACACAGTTAATCTGAAAGCCTCAATTTTGACTCCCCTTAGGAGGAATTTTAGGAATAGCTAGATATTTCCAAAGCATCATTAATTAATTTTTCTTGTTCCTCCTTATGATAAGAAGCATATCCAGTGGCAGGAGAAGCAGATGCAACTCTACCAGCATATTTTAATCTTAAATTAATTTTAGATTCTTCCAAAATTTCATCAATATAATCTCTAACGAAGAACCAGCTACCCATATTTTTTGGTTCTTCCTGACACCAGATAATTTCTTCCAATTTATATTTTTGCAATTCTGTTTTAATCAAATCAGAAGGGAAAGGGTAAATTTCTTCCAATCTAATAATTGTGATATTATCCAATTTTTTTGCTTCTCTTGCTTCGACCAAATCATAATAGATTTTACCAGAACATAAAATAGCTTTCTTAACTTTTTTAACATCAGAATTTTCAGTTAAAATTGGCTGAAATTTGGTTTTTGGTGCAAATTCTTCCAATTTTGAAACTGCTAATTTATGTCTTAATAATGATTTTGGTGACATTATAATTAAAGGTTTTCTATCCTTACCATGGATTTGACGACGCAAAGCATGGAAAAAATTGGCAGGATTGGTAATATTGCAAATTCTCATATTATCATCAGCTGCTAATTGTAAAAATCTTTCTAATCTTGCAGAAGAGTGCTCAGGCCCTTGACCTTCATAACCATGAGGTAATAGGCAAACTAAACCAGATTTTCTAAGCCATTTTACTTCACTTGATGCAATAAATTGGTCAAAAATAACTTGGGCACCATTAGCAAAATCACCAAATTGAGCTTCCCAAATTGTTAAATTATTTGGAGAGGAAAGGGAATATCCATATTCAAAACCTAAAACAGCATATTCTGATAAAATTGAATCATAAACTTCATAATTAGCACCTTTAATATTATTTAAAGTGTTAATTCTATTACCAGTTTCATAATCGGTAAGAACAGAATGACGGTGACTAAAAGTACCTCTTCCTGCATCTTGACCAGTGATTCTAACATTAGAACCTTCTTCAATTAATGAAGCAAAAGCTAAAGATTCTGCAATTCCCCAATTGATATTTTTTTTTGAATTAAAAGTAGTGATTTTTTGTTCAAATTGTTTAGCAATTTTAGGGTTAATTGTAAAATTTTCTGGAATTTGGCTGATTTTAGCAAAAATATCCTTTAATTTTTTACTTTCTATACCAGTTTCTGGGATATTTTTATCACCATCTTTGATTTGATTCCAATCCTTTTCTAACCAGTCACCTTTTTTAGCTTCATATTTTTCTGACAATGAAAATGATTCTTCCAAATAAGAGTTAAATTCATCATTTAATTTTTTATATTCTTCAGAAGAAATGGCTCCTGATGCAATTAATTTTTCAGAATAGATTTTTTTAAGAGTAGGGTGGTTTTTAATTATCTTATACATTATAGGCTGAGTATATAAAGGCTCATCTCCTTCATTATGGCCATATCTTCTATAGCAAATAATATCTAAAATAATGTCTTTTTGAAATTTTTGACGAAATTCAACTGCTAATTTGGAAATTTTAGCAACAGATTCAACATCATCACCATTAATATGAAAGATTGGAGCATCAATTGCTTTGGCCAAATCAGAAGCATATTTTGTACTACGAGAATCATCAGGATTGGCTGTAAAACCAATTTGATTATTAGTGATGATATGAATTACGCCACCTGTATTATAGCCATCTAAACCATTCATCATTAAATTTTCAGCAACAGATCCTTGACCAGCAAAAGCTGCATCACCATGGATTAAAATTGCTAAGGCAGATTTGCGATCTTTATCACCATAAATATCTTGTTTAGCACGGACACGACCGCAAACAACAGGATTAACAGCCTCCAAATGAGAGGGGTTGAATGCTAAAGAAAGATCAATTTTATTGCCTGCAATTTCACGAGAATTAGCGTAACCCATATGATATTTTACATCACCAGATTTTGTGATAGATTTTGGAATGCCGGGCTTGCCTTTAAATTCAGCGATCATCTCAGAATATGGCTTACCCATAACACCAGTTAAAACATTAAGACGACCCCTATGAGCCATGCCAATAATGATTTTTTTGACCTGATTTTTAGCAGAATTTTCAATAATTTCTTCCACAGCATTAATTGAGCTATCACCACCTTCAACTGAGAATCTCTTAGCACCAGGGAATCTTTTATGTAAAAATTGTTCAAAATTTTCAGTACGGATAATGTCTTTTAAAATGCGTTTTTGATCCGCAATTGATAATTTTTGATTGGTTAAAGCTTCAATTTTTTCTTCCAAAAATTGCTTTTGTTCAAAATTTCTAATATATTCAAATTCAGAAGCGATTTTTGAGGAATAAATTTGATTTAATTTATTGATAATATCAGTAATTTTAGCCTTTTTAAGACCTAATTTACCTTTAAGATCAATTTCTTTATTTAAATCTTCAGGAGAGATATTGTGAAATTTAGGATCAATTTCAATTGGTAATTCCTTTTGAGATAATTTTAAAGGATCAAGATCGGCAGCTAAATGGCCAAAATTTTTATAAGCAGTAATTAAATGATGAATTTTAATCTCAATATCAGCAGATTTATTGGATTTTTTAGATTTCTTTTCCTGTGGCTTTGCCATAGAAGAGATATCATAATCAAAATTAAGGACAGAAATATCTTTTTTAGACCAAGAAGCTCCATCCTTATCACCCAATAATTTTTCAATATCATCAGAATTTTCATTAAAAAAATCTGCCCAGCTAACATCAATTGAAGCTGGATTTTCAAGATATTTTTGATAAATTTCTATAATAAAAGGAAGGTTTGAACTAAAAAAAACTGTTTTATCTAATTTTGTATCTAACTGCATATTATGCTATTACTTATATTTATTATTTTATACAAGAAAGACATTCTATAGTAAAAAATAAAATTTTCAACTATTGATATTTTATAATTTCTACGGGTCTTAGCAAATGATATTATACCAATTCCTATCTATAATAGAACATAGGAATTGGTATTAGATGTAATTTAGCCATGACAAAAGATAATCTATTTCAAGCTTTTGGCAATATAAAAGAACAGGTTCAATCACTATCTTTAGCAGTAAGTTCATCTTGTATTAAACCATCTATTGAAGGTGAACAATCTGTATCTAATGTATAAAAAACCTAATCTTATCCAAATATTCATCTGGGTTTTTAACATTTACCAATGATCCTTCTGGGGTGTTAAAATAATCATAAAATCGGGTCAATAAAAAGCGTAGAGAGGCGCAAATTAAGGCAATTGGTAGGAAGTCTTGTTCTTTTTGGCTTAATGGGCGGTTTTTTTGGTAAGAATTGAGTAAATTATCATATTTATTCTGGCAGAATTGATTTTTACCATCAAAGCACCAAGCATTGATATTAATTGCTAAATCATAGGTAAAAATATCATTCGCGGCAAAATAAAAATCAATTACTCCAGAAAGATTGTTATTTTTGTCAAAGAAAACATTATCAGGAAATAGATCTAAATGGCAGGCACCAGAAGGTAATTTTAAATCCCATTTTTGATCAAGAAAAGTAATATATTTAGTAATTTCAGCTTTTAAACCAGAGCGATAATTTTCAATTTGATCTGAAATTTGATTAAATAATTTTTTTAAATGCGTAAAATTTAGATCATTTATTCTTTTTTCAGAAAAATTCTCTCCATATTTATGCATTTTGGCAGTAATTTCTCCAATTTGATCACAGTGATTTTCTGTAATATTGCCATATAAACCATCATTTTGTGGCATTAAGGTTTTTCCTTGTAAAAAACTAACAATTGAGGCTGATTTGCCATTTACTGAGCTAATAATTTGATTATTTTTATTAAAAATTGGTTTTGGGCAAGAAATATCATTAGAAGAGAGATATTTTTTAAGATTCATAAAAAATGGTAGATCTTCTTTTTTGATTCTGCTTTCAAAAATTGTGAAGATAAATTTATCTTGAGGAGTTTCGATAATATAATTACTATTATCAATTCCTGCAATAATTTCCTTATAATCTTTTAATTCTCCAATATCATAATTGACCTTTAGGAAATTATTAATTTCTTCAAAATTTAATTTTGTATATACTGCCATATTTTTGTGCCATTTTGTTAATGCCTCCACCAAAGAGATTTTATCGCTTTTTACCGCCTTAGCGGGGGTATAATCGAGCTCCGTCTAAAACTAGCCCTAAGGGGGAGTCAAAATTTGCTATGCAAATTTTGGTGGGGGTGCATGCAACTTAAGATAAATTAAAATTGCAAAGCAACTTTAGTAGGGGTTAAAAACTCTATCCAATAGAAGATTTATTTTCCTACTTCTTCTCCTCATAAGTGCTTTTAATATAAAGTTCCCTTAAATTTTTATGATTAATTTCTGCTGGTGCTTCCATCAATAAATCTTGAGCTTTACCATTCATAGGAAAGGCAATAACTTCACGAATATTAGGCTCATCAGAAAGAAGCATAATAATTCTATCAATACCAGGAGCAATACCACCATGAGGTGGAGCGCCATATTTAAAAGCATTTAACATAGTACCAAATTCTCTTTCAACATCTTCCTTGCCATAGCCAGCAATTTCAAAAGCCTTATACATAATTTCTGGCTTGTGATTTCTAATTGCACCAGAAGATAATTCTACACCATTACAAACAATATCATATTGATAGGCCTTAATTTCTAAAGGATTATCATTTTCTAGAGCTTGCATTTCACCCTGAGGCATAGAAAATGGATTATGAGAAAAATCAATCTTGCCACTCTCTGAATTAATTTCATACATAGGGAAGTCAATAATCCAGCAGAATTTATAGATTGAACTATTGATTAAATCTAAATCTTCAGCTAATTTAGTCCTGACCAGACCAGCAATTTTAGCAGCTTCCAACTCATTACCACAAGAAAAGAATACAGCATCGCTAGCATTAAGATTTGCTGTTTTTTTCAATAATTCTAATTTTTCTTCTGATAAAAATTTAGCAATAGGACCTTTGGCATTACCTTCCTCATCAAAAATAATATAGGCTAAGCCACCAGCACCATTGGCAATTGCAAATTCTATTGTTTTATCAAAGAAAGAACGGGACTTACTAGCACATTTTGGTGCTGGAATTGCCCTAATGATAGAGCCATTGGCAATAGCTTTGGTAAAAATTCCAAATCCTGATCCTTCAAAAATTTCAGTCGCTTTAGAAATAATGATTGGATTACGAAGATCTGGCTTGTCACTACCATATTTAAGCATGGCATCATGATAGGTAATTTTTTGAAAATCTTCATTTAAAACCTCTTTAGAGCCAAATTTTGTAAAGATATTTTTTAATAATGGTTCAACAGTTTCAAAAACATCTTCCTGCTCGGCAAAAGACATTTCAAGATCTAATTGATAAAATTCAGGTGATCTATCAGCTCTTAGATCTTCATCCCTAAAGCAGGGTGCAATTTGGAAATATTTATCGAAGCCACTAACCATTAAAAGCTGCTTAAATTGTTGAGGAGCTTGGGGTAGGGCGTAGAATTTACCAGGATTAACTCTTGAAGGGACTAAATAATCACGAGCACCTTCAGGTGAAGAAGCTGTTAAAATTGGAGTTTGAATTTCTAAAAAATTATTTTCAGTCATCTCCTTTCTAATGTAAGAAATAACTTCGGATCTTAATTTAATATTATCTGCAATTTTTTTGCGGCGTAAATCTAAAAAACGATATTTTAAACGCAAATCTTCTGGATAATTTTCATTCTCATCATTAATTTGGAAAGGAATTTGATCAGAAAATGATTCAATCTTAATTTTAGAGATTTTAACTTCAATTTGACCAGTTGTCAATTTATCATTAATAGTTTCCTCACTTCTTTTAGCAATTTGACCAGTAATTGTCAAAACTGATTCCAAGCGAATTTTAGAAATTAAATAATGTTTAGTACCATTTTGATCAATATTTTCTTCATTTTGACTGGCATTTTTTATGATATTAAGATCATTTGCAGAAATTTCAAAATCAAGAGCTGAGTCAATCACACATTGCACCAAGCCCGAAGCATCACGAAGATCCAAAAATAATAAAGAACCATGATCTCTTTTAGAATTTAACCAACCAGATAATGTTACTTCTCTATCAACATCTTTGATATTTAAATCATTACAATTATTTGTTTTATATTTATTTGTCATTTTAAATATTAATAATTCAGTTATGCAAAACTCTTTTAAATATACTATTTCAATTGTGAAAATCAATGATGATTTGGTATAATACCATTTCCTATTTAAAAATGGACAATATAGTAAAATATTTTTATTTGATATTTGTAAAAAATGAGGGTAATATACCTATATTTCCCAAGGCTTTTTGCGAATATCAGATAAAAAGATGAAGCTAGATTGTTCAATCTTTTAACATAGTTTTTTAGATGGGAAATGGTATAATACCAAAGTTCATCTTTAATAATAGATATAACACAAATGACACAAGAATTTTGGAAAAATTCTGAGTAATACTAATTATCATTATAGAATAAATTAAGGTAAATTATATTTCATTATTGTCAAATAATTATCTTGCATTAATGTCGAAATTGTGATATGAATCATTGATTATATATATTTATCATATGTAATTTTTAGGTAATAAATTCCTCTTAAAAAAAGCAAGATGCTTTTTTGAATCAAGATTTGCAAGCAA
>Ga0257114_1001349_pt1 | contig 17666 bp, 12 predicted proteins | sample SI112_10mmetaG_FD_190149 | JGI IMG/M metagenome (GOLD analysis project Ga0257114, IMG submission 190149) | Marine microbial communities from Saanich Inlet, British Columbia, Canada - SI112_10m | ecosystem: Environmental > Aquatic > Marine > Inlet | place: Canada: British Columbia | collected...
CGAGAAACAAGATGCATAATTTGCTTACCCGCGCTGTTAATTGCACCTATCGGCATAACTAAGGGATCAACAATTACATTTTCATGAGAAATGCCATAATCTGCAGCTCGCTCAACAATCTTCTTAGCAACTTGAAATCTGACATCTGGATCTTCAGAAATACCCGTTTCATCATTAGAGATTGCCACAACTGCACAATTGTATTTTGCTACCAGAGGTAATACGGACTCAAGGCGATCTTCTTCACCAGTTACTGAATTCACTAGAGCTTTCCCTTGATAAACCGCGAGGCCAGCCTCAAGTGCCGCTACAATTGATGAGTCAATTGATAATGGGACATCGGTAACCGCTTGAACTACCTGGATAGCCTTAGCTAATAAAGCGGGCTCATCGGCTAAGGGTATACCCGCATTAACATCAAGCATATGAGCACCTGCATCAACCTGTGCTATCGCATCTGCTTCCACCCGACTAAAATCATCAACTTTCATCTCTTCGGCTAATAATTTCCTACCAGTTGGATTAATTCTCTCACCTATAATTACAAATGGTTGATCAAAACCTATTTTTATTTCTTTTGTAGCTGATGTAATTGATGTTATGGTCATTAGCTATCTCCAGCCCTTTAAATGAATTTTATGTTTTGTGACTCTTAGGACATAAGCGCTATAGTTTCTGCGCGCCATTTTTCTGTTGTCTCTATCTGGTTAAAACAAAATATATGATAACCAGCAAGATTTGTTGCATTGATATGCTTATATTTAGAAATATTAGCCACCAAATCATCTGGATGATAGGTGCTCGATCTCATTAACTCAGACGCAACTTGAGATTTTTTACGCAAAAAGCGAAGTGAATCACCTACCCCTATCCTCAATGAGGTTCTGAGTAGACGCCCTCGCTCAATTACCCCTGGTAAACCAGCCCATACTGGCAAATCAACTCCAAGATCTTTAATTTTGACTAGCCAATCACCAAGGATGTTTGCATCGAAACACATTTGAGTCACAATATAAGTTGCAAGATCTTTCTTTCTAATTAAATCAGCCATTAGTATAGTTTCATCAATATCAGGATGACCTTCTGGGTGAGCTGCTATCCCAATACTTTTGATGTTGTGATTTAACTTTCTCAGAGAATTAAGCAATTGATATGAATCTCTGAATCTTCCTAATGGTTCGGGGCGATCACCACCTGGAATAAATATGCTAGAAATATTTAAAGCTTCGATCCTCTCAACAATTGATTCAAGATGAGCGTTATCTCTGACGCATTTAGCTGCTATATGGGGAGTAACTTGAAACCCTCGATCAACTAGTTTTTCACATAGCTGTAGTGTTTCATCAACCCCTTTTGTAGGTGAGCATGTCACTGCCAAGTGAGATTTTGGTTTCAGAATTTCAAACCTCTTTTCAATGTCCGGGAAAGGGATGACTTCCATATAAGCATTTTCTAAATCACTGGCTATCCTTTTATTTGTGGCTTGTAACTTTTCCATATGAATTTCTTACTCAAAAATGTAATTTTTAATCTAAGTTGTTGCATTACCATGATTACGAACGAGCTTTAACAAATCATTATCAGTATATCTTTTCTCTATAGACGCAATTTCTTCAGTCAAAATTTCATCAATATCTTTTGTAGTCGTGTCACTATCATACTTCTCACTTTCTCTTTTCCATTCAGCAATATAAGCATTACTACTGCCTTTTCCAGCTCGCATCGCCGCTCTATCTATTGCCTCCTGGAAGCGATGCGTTAACATTTTTTTCTTTCTAATTCGCCCTCTTTGAATCAAAACTTGGGAAGGAATATCTCGCCAATAAATAGTAATTTTCTTAATGGCCATAGGCAGACTTTTTTACTTTAATAGTTATGCTTGTGCAGCCTGACGCTCAGCTACCATGGCAACTGAAATAGCCGCGGCTTCTGCAGCATCTCGACAATACCTATCTGCACCAACTGCAATTCCAAATTCTTCATTTAAAGGGGCACCACCGACCAAGACAATATAATTATCACGTATGCCTGTATTTACCATTTCGTCAATCACAACTTTCATATAAGGCATAGTAGTAGTTAACAATGCGGACATCCCTAAAATATCTGGTTTGTGCTTTTCCAGAGCTGCAAAATAATCTTCTACCGAGTTATTTATTCCAATATCAATTACTTCAAAGCCAGCACCTTCCATCATCATGCCTACAAGGTTCTTACCGATATCATGGATATCTCCCTTCACTGTACCTATGACCATAGTCCCTACTGGTTTTGCTCCAGTTTCAGCTAACAATGGTTGTAATATTGCCATCCCACCCTTCATGGAATTAGCTGCCAATAACACCTCTGGAACAAACAAAATTCCGTCACGAAAATCAATGCCCACAATCTTCATGCCAGCAACCAGTGCATCACTTAACACTTTATCTGCAGTCCAACCTCGTGATAATAATATTTCTGTACCTTCTACTATTTCTTCTTTCAGGCCGTCATAAAGATCATCATGCATTTGTTCAACCAATTCATCATCTGATAAATCAGCCAAAATGATATCTTCATCATCATATTCTTCATTTGAATCACTCATAATATAATCCCTCTTTGTTCAATTAATAAGATAAGCCAAAACTATGTTAATAATCTCGGTCAGCAAATTCAGATTTTCTCTTTGCGATATATTCTAATAACGCCTCATCTATACCAGGGTCCAAATCTGGAGCCTTATAATCAGATAGCATTTGTTTCCATTTTTTATTAGCTCGCATTGCACAATCCAAACTACCTTCTTGCTCCCATTGCTCAAAACTATTATTGTCAGCCACTTCAGATCTATAAAATGCAGCTTCAAAATTATTTTGCGTATGCTCGGCGCCAAGAAAATGTGCACCTGGTCCAATTTCTCTAAATGCATCTAGAGCCTGACCGTTTTCAGATAGATCAACTCCATTTAAAAGCACCTTTAACATACCTGCTTGATCAGCATCCATAATAAACTTCTCATAACCCATGGATAATCCACCCTCCAGCCAACCCGCTGTATGCAGCATGAAATTAACTCCAGCTAGAGCAGAGGCCTGCAATGTATTAGCAGATTCATATGCTGCTTGAGCATCTGGTATTTTTGACGCACAGAGTCCACCACCACTTCGAAAAGGTACACCAAGGCGTCTCGCTAATGCTCCGGCAATAGTCATAATTTGACTAGGTTCAGGTGTGCCAAAAGTGGGCGCCCCATTTTGCATAGAGACTGCACTAGCAAATGTGCCAAATATAACTGGCGCTCCTGGCTTAACTAATTGAATATAAGCCATTCCTGCAAGCGCTTCAGCTAATATCTGAGTAACCGTTCCTATTACAGAAACCGGTGACATAGCCCCAGCTAATATAAAAGGTGAAATCATAGTGGCTTGATTATTCTTTGCATAAACAGTAGCAGAACCCAACATTGTTGCATCAAAAGTTAATGGTGAATTAGCATTAATTAAACTAGTCAATACTGTATTTTCTTCTATAAATTTTTCACCAAAGAGAATTTTGGCCATTGCAACTGTATCTGCAGCCCTGTCTGGGTGTGTGACTGAGCCCATGAAAGGTTTGTCGCTATATTTAATATGACTGTAGATCATATCAAAATGACGTTTGTTCACAGGAACATCTACAGGCTCACAAATGGTTCCACCTGAGTGATGGAGATGTGGGCTCATATACGCTAATTTAACAAAGTTTTTGAAATCTTCGATGGTGGCATAACGTCGCCCTTTATCTAAATCACGGACGAAGGGTGATCCGTAGGCAGGAACCAATACTGTTCGCGGTCCACCGATTATTACATTACGCCGTGGATTTCTGGCATGCTGAGTATATTCACTAGGTGCAGTTGCTTGAATAATTCCACGACAAAGTCCTTTTGGAAAGCGAACGCGCTCACCATCAATATCAGCACCAGCTTCCTTAAACAAGGCTAAAGCTTCAGGGAAATCTCGAAAATCTATGCCAATTTCTTCGAGCAAAACTTCTGCATTATTTTCGATCAGAGCTAAACCTTCCTCGCTTAAAATCTCATAATAAGGAATATTACGTTCTATAAATGGTGTCGAACTGACAGTACTAGATTGACGTGCTGCCATTTTCGAGCTTCTGCCGCCATGCTTTCTTCGACGTTTTCTATCAACCATTTCCTACCCTTTCTGAGATTATTCGATCCTATGAATATCGAGTAATTTAATTACTTAATTTTATTCGTGATTTTCTGCTAGATCCAAAGTAATTGCTTATTCAATAACGACATTATTATGTATAATAACGACATAATATTAGCTCAATATTATAAGCATTGCACTATGCGTAAGAATTATAAAAACCCTTACTCATGCGAGAATCAAAAACAATTACTTCACGTATTAAGCGAAAAATTATACGCAAACATTTCACCACAATATGAGACCATAATTTGAGAAAAATCAATTTCCTCTTTAGACTGCTCGCCATAGAATAAATAGCATCAATCACATTAAGCAAAATTGCCAGGAAAATATTATGACAGACTACCTCTCTGATCTCGAAATAGCCCAAGCGGCATCTAAAAAACCGATCACAGATATCGCAGCCAAAGTAGATATTCAGGCAGCTGATTTAATCCCTTATGGTAATGATAAAGCCAAACTTACTTATGAGAGTATTGATGCACTGAAAAATAAAAAAGATGGTCGCCTTATTCTCGTAACTGCGATATCACCCACTCCGGCAGGAGAAGGAAAAACAACAACCAGCGTAGGTTTGGTGGATGGATTATGTCACATTGGTAAACGTGCCATGATATGCCTGCGTGAGCCTAGTCTGGGGCCCTGCTTTGGTATGAAAGGTGGTGCAGCTGGAGGTGGTTATGCCCAAGTTGTTCCAATGACAGATATTAATCTGCATTTTACAGGAGATTTTCATGCTATTGGGGCAGCGCATAATCTTCTATCAGCCGTAATTGACAACCATATACACTGGGAAAATAAATTAAATATAGACCCAAGAAGAATTACTTGGAAGCGGGTCGTGGATATGAATGATCGCGCTTTGAGGGACATCACTACTGGTCTTGGCGGTCCGGGAAATGGAATACCTCGCCAAGGTGGTTTCGATATCACTGTGGCTTCAGAAATTATGGCGGTATTTTGTTTAGCTACAGATCTTGATGATTTGCAGCAACGTATTGGAAATATTGTCATTGGTTATACACGCAATCAAGAGGCTGTCAAAGTAAATCAATTAAATGCTCAAGGCGCTATGACTGCTCTGTTAAAAGATGCTTTTCAACCTAATCTTGTACAAACTTTAGAAAATAATCCTGCGCTAATGCATGGTGGTCCATTTGCAAATATAGCTCATGGGTGTAATTCAGTAATAGCTACTAAGACTGCATTAAAACTCGCGGATTACGTTGTTACTGAAGCGGGGTTTGGAGCTGATCTGGGTGCTGAAAAATTCTTCGATATCAAATGTCGCAAAGCTGGATTGCATCCAGACGCAGTAGTTCTAGTAGCAACCACTAAGGCTCTTAAAATGCACGGTGGTGTTAAAAAGGAAGATCTACAACAAGAAAATGTTAAGGCTGTTATTGCCGGTTGTGAAAATCTAGGTCGTCACATTCGTAATATAGGGCAGTATGGCGTTCCTGTGGTTGTTGCAATCAATGACTATGTAACTGACACAAAACAAGAACACCAATCCATTATTGATTATTGTCAACAATTTGATGTGGCTTGCAAAATTTCATCACATTGGTCGGACGGTGGAAAAGGAGCTGAAGCACTTGCCATGCATGTTGCCTCAATGATTGAGAATCAACAGTCTCAATTCAGAACACTCTATGATGATGACATGAAGCTTTGGGATAAAGCGCGGCATATTGCCAGAACAATTTATGGAGCAGAAGATATTATTGCTGACAAAAAAGTTCGAGCACAATTTGAGCGCTTCGAAAATGAAGGCTACGGTCATTATCCGGTCTGCATGGCAAAAACACAGTATAGTTTTTCAACAGATCCACAACTCACCGGCGCACCCAGCGGTCATGATGTACCCATAAGAGAAATTCGTTTAGCAGCGGGGGCTGAGTTTATTGTCATCGTTTGTGGCGATGTAATGACCATGCCAGGATTACCAAGAAAACCTGCTTCTGAAAACATTGGAGTGGATAATTTAAAAAACATTACAGGTTTATTTTGAATATATAGTGATAGATAGTTATATTCAATTGTTGTTTTTAAGCAACAAAAATAACAAAAAACTGTAATTATTAAATAATTTACTTGTAGTTTTGATCCAACTACTTTAAATTTCATGCATTAGTGTGTCTATTTGACTATCTTTTTTTTATGGGTGTTAAAAAAACACACAATCAACTAAGTAATGTTTTATATAACTAAGCACAACAGGCAAAAAAAAAGCCGCGGGGGAAACCAGATATGCTTAAGGTAAATAAGGTACATCAAGCAGTACTTTTCGCGATGTCAGCGAGCACAGCAGCTTCTGCAGTGCACGCACAAGCCATTGAAGAAATTACAGTTACTGCAACAAAACGTTCAGCCAGTATGCAAGATATTCCTCTTGCCGTACAAGCAATGGACGCACAAAGATTAGAAGATGAAAATATTCAAAGTTTCAGTGATTACGTAAAATACTTACCAAGTGTTAATGCTGGTGGACGTGGGCCTGGTCAGAATGAGATATACATTCGTGGTGCCGCAGTCGACGCGATCAATATCACTGTAGCAGAATCGCAAGGTTCAGCACCGAACGTTGCGTTATATCTAGATGAACAGCCAGTTACTTCTGGTGGTCGTAATTTAGATGTTTACGTAACAGACATGGAGCGTATCGAGGTACTTCCTGGTCCTCAAGGTACACTTTATGGTGCGAGCTCAATGGCTGGAACGGTAAGATTAATTACTAACAAGCCAGTAATTGATGAGTTCCAAGCGAGCTTTAATGGTGGCTTCGCCTCAACAGACGGCGGTGAAAATTCAAACTCAGCTGAAATGATGCTTAATATTCCTCTAATAGAAGGAAAAATGGCCTTCAGAATGGCGCTTTATAACGATAATCAAGGTGGTTATATTGATAACGTAGAAGGTTCATTTACAGCGAGTAATGCTGTTAACCCTACATTCCCAAAAACCACTGGTGTCACATATGCGAAAGACACTAGGTTCTTTAATGGTACAGAAATAAAAGCAGGAACAACGATTCCAGTTAGCTACACAACGGCAAATAACTCATCAACTGCTGAAGATGACTTTAACGATGCACATTATGCTGGAGCCAGATTGGGTCTTAAATGGATGATCAATGATAATTGGGATCTACTGCTTCAAAATACATCACAATCTCTTAAAACAGAGGGTGTATGGGATTATGATCTCGCTAAAGGCGATTTAAAAGTCTCACGCTTCACTCCTGATAAACTTGATGACACGTTCACTCAAACAGCCTGGACTTTAAATGGCTCAATGGGTGATATAGATCTCGTGTATACAGGTGCATACATGGATCGTTCAGTTGATGCCCAACTAGACTACACTGGATATACCAATATCGGTGGATCTATATCAGGTTATCAATGTGAATACTTAACTGGTAGTTATTATACTGGTGCGGGCGTAGGGGAAACACTACAAGTTAAAGATGCCGATGGAAACATAACGACAGCAGCAGCAAACACAGTAGCAAGATATGCTTATGATCCAACGCTAAGTGGAAATCCTGGCGTAATTGAATGTGGGACACCTGCAAACGCAGTAGGACTTCAAAACGAGATGACGCGTATGACAAACGAAATCCGATTCGCAACAAATTGGGATGGTATCGTAAATATGCAAGGTGGTATGTTCTTTGAAGATTTTGAAATTAAGCATATCGGTAACTTTAATTACATAGCTCCTTATGAAGCAGGATTTTCTCCAATTAATATCAATGCTTCACCTGGAACATTTGGGACAGCTTCTGCTAATGCAAGAGGTGTTACATCTGCAGCTACTCAATTCAGAAACGATAATCTCAGAACTGAGGAACAGTTTGCTTTATTCGGTGAAATTGATTTTCAGCTTAGTGATGAGCTAAATGTTGCTGTAAGTGCCCGTAAATATGATCTAGATTATAACTTTACAGGTTATGGAGCTTGGAGATACGGTAATCGACCATTGTTGGTTGATGATGCTGATCCAACAAATGATGTCAGACCAACTGTCACTGGTGGACGTGATTACGCAACTAAATTTACATCAGCAATCAGACCGCTAAATACCAAAGACACTATGATGAAATTCACTTTGTCTTATACGCCAAATGATGATCTCTTGGTCTATGCGACATGGTCAGAGGGCTACCGTCCGGGTGGTTTCAACCGCGGCGCAGCTAAGATGGGTGTTTACGATGCAAATGCAAATAATAAAGCAAATGCGGGTCTTGCTAATGAAATAGAGTGTGGCACCAAAGGAGCTATTGATGCAAAAGCAAGCACTGGCTTCCCAGGTTACTGTTTACCATATGTATTTAGATCCGATGTTATGGAAAGCACTGAGTTGGGCTGGAAAGCAACCATGTTTGATGGTCGTATGCGCTTTAATGGTGCAGTCTACATGATTGACTGGAAAGACATCCAAGTATCTCATTTCGATTCACAAAACATCTCAATATTTACACTGGTTGATAATGGTGGAGATGCTGAAATCAAAGGAATGGAAGGGGATATCACTTGGGCAGCAACAGATAATCTAACTATCTATGCAGCTGGTTCCTTTAACGATACTGAGTTAACTAGAGTTGACCCAGCATTTGCTCTTGTTGTTCAAGACGAAGGAAGAGAATTACCTTTGACTCCTGAATCGCAATACACTATTCGTGGTAAGTATGAATGGGAAACAGCTGAAGGAAACATGTATTATCAATTGGGTATGAAGCATGCAAGTAAATCGCTTAACTCGATCGTAGATACTACAGATGAGCCAAATACATATCAAAAAGCTTACACAGTACTTGATACTTCATTTGGTATGAAAAATATCAAAGATAACTGGGGCATGGAATTCTATATCAAAAACTTGACTGACGAACGTGCGCAATTGCATATCAACAGACAAGACTTTTTTGAAAGAGTTACTACTAACCGTCCTCGTACAATGGGTGTGAGAGTCTCTTACGACTTCTAAGTCATCCACTAGCGTAGATTGTATATACGCATAGGAAAATAAGGCGAGCTTAGGCTCGCCTTTTTTCTTAGTGTTTGCCAATAAATAATTTTTATTAAGTTATGAAACAGAATTTTAATCTCGAAGAAGCATTAGAAGAAGCCAAATTTTTACTTGAGCACAGTCGCTTAGTTGAAGCGGAAAAGAAGACTGAAGAAATTCTTATTCATTTTCCAGAAAACGGCCAAGCACTTTATATCATGGCTGTATGCCAAAGATATCTGAATCGACTTGAAGATGCGCTTGAAACTCTAAGGAATTTAAAAAAAATTCGCCCAGGTTATGGTCGTGCTTTTCAAGAAGAAGGTCATGTATGCATGGCTGCTGGATTTATGAGTCAGGCTCTATTTGCTTATCGACATGCGGTAAAACTAAATAACTCATTGATTGCCAGCTGGGCTGGATTAACTAAAATTCATACTAAACAGGGTAACTTAGATAGTGCCAAAATTACCCAATTTGAATATGAAAAATTAAAAGCACTGCCCACTGAATTACTTAGCGTGCGAAATATGATCGCAGAAGGTCATACCTATAATGCAGAAAAGTTATGTCGTAAATTTTTACTTAAAAACAAAAAAAATGTAGAGGGTATGCGCTTGCTGGCTAGTCTTGGTGTGGCTGCTGATGTTCTGGATGATGCTGAATTTCTTCTCGAAAAAGCACTGGAATATGAACCAGATAACACTTTTACGAGGCATGACTACATGGTTGTTTTATATCGGCGACAGAAATACAAACAATCTCTCGAACAAGCAAAACTACTGAAAAATAAAGAGCCTAATAATCTCAAATTTCAAATAGCTTATGCTAATCAATGTGTAGCAGTCGGTAACTATAAAACTGCACTTAAAATATACAATAAAGCAAATAAGATAACTCCAAATGACCCAGAATTGAGATTAGTACACGGTCATGCACTAAAAACTATAGGTAATATTAAGGAAGCAATTGAGTCTTATCGTAAAGCTTATACGGCAAAAAACGATTATGGTGATGCTTATTGGAGTATGGCTAACTTAAAAACTTATATGTTTACAGCGCACGAAGTCGAATTGATGATAACCCAAGAAGCTAAGGAATCCACTTCAGCAATTAATAAAATTCATCTATGTTTTGCCCTTGGTAAACACTATGAAGATATAAAAAACTTCAAGAACTCTTTCTTTTACTACGAACGAGGCAATCACTTACAAAAAACAAAACAACATTACACTAAAGAAAACATGCATAAAATTCTTGGTTTACAACAAATACACTGCAACCAAAAATTATTCGATCGAAACCAAAATAAAGGTTTTCCAGCTCCAGACCCCATATTTATCGTTGGGCTACCAAGAGCGGGGTCCACTTTACTCGAACAAATTTTAGCATCACATTCTCAAGTTGACGGTACGCATGAGTTACCTAATATACCTGCACTTGCTTATAAATTAGCGGGCAGAAAAACTATCAATGAAACACCTGATTACCCAGAAAACCTGCTGACTTTTGATGATAATCAATTACATGAATTTGGTAAAAACTATATCGAGGAAACTCGTATTCATAGAAATAAGGCGCCATATTTTATAGACAAAATGCCTAATAATTTTCGCCATATCGGTCTCATTCAACTTATACTCCCCAATGCCAAAATTATTGACGCAAGACGCAAACCTATGGCTTGTTGTTTTAGTGGCTTCAAACAATTATTTGCCAGTGGCCAGCAATTTTCTTATGGATTAGAAGATATTGGTGCTTATTATCAAAATTATATAAATCTAATGAATCACTGGGATAAAGTGCTACCAAATAAAATACTACGCGTTCAATATGAAAATGTCGTAACTGATCTCGATTATGAAGTAAAAAGGATACTTGAATATTGCCAATTACCTTTTGAAGAGAACTGCATCAATTTTCATCAAACAGCACGAAATGTTAGAACTCCGAGTTCTGAGCAAGTCAGACAACCAATATATAAGAGCGGATTAGAGCAATGGAAAAACTTTGAGCCGTGGTTAGAGCCATTGAAAAATATGCTAGGTGATCTTGTATAAAAATAGTTACAATATTAATTAAATGTTACAGATATAATCATATCTAAATGGAGAAACTGCAGATGTCAGCTACACAAAATAGTAATTTTATTAATGGTGAATGGTCTAATAATGGTCAAGCATTTGACAGTATCAATCCTTCTAATATAAATGATTGTCTTGGTTCCTTCAGTGCCGCTACCAGCGATGATTGCAAGTTAGCGATCCAAAGTGCGAAAAATGCATTCCAAAAATGGTCTCTTAGTTCACTGGAAGAGCGTAAAAAAATACTTGATTTTATTGGAAGCGAACTGATCGTCAAGAGTCCTGAACTTGGAGAAATCATTGCTAAAGAAGAAGGGAAACCACTAGCTGAGGGTATCGGTGAGGTATATCGTTCAGGTCAGTTTTTTCAGTACTTTGGGGCAGAGGTTTTACGCCAAATGGGTGAAATAACTTCATCGGTAAGAGCTAATATTAATGTTGAAGTTACTAGAGAGTCTTTGGGAGTTATTGGAGTAATTACGCCTTGGAACTTCCCTATTGCAGTTGCCGCATGGAAGATAGCACCAGCACTAGCCTATGGAAACTGTGTGGTACTTAAGCCTTCTGAAATTGTTCCAGCCAGTGCTGTTGCTTTTGCAAAAATTATGGAAAAAAGTGGATTACCTAAAGGGGTATTTAATTGCATACAAGGCCCAGGAACACTTGCTGGTCAAGCACTTTCTCAATCAAAAGATATTGATGCTATATCTTTTACAGGCTCTGTCAAAACAGGTAATGCTATAGCTCAAGATGCAATTAAAAATATGACACGTGTTCAACTGGAGATGGGTAGTAAAAATGCTTTAGTAGTACTTAATGATGCTGATATGGATACTGCTATTCAATGTGCAATTAATGGGGCATTTTTTGGTACCGGTCAAAAATGTACTGCTTCATCTAGGTTGATTGTTGAGGCAGGTATACATGATCAATTTATTGAAAAAATGATTACGGCAACTAAAGCATTAAAAGTTGGCGATGCATTGGATAAGTCGACACAAATAGGTCCAGTAGTTGATGCACGTCAATTCAATCAAAATAAAACATATATTGATGCTGCGATAACTGCCGGTGCAAAAATGGTCGCTGGTGATGAATCTATGCAGTTAGCTAATGACGGTTTTTATATGCGCCCTACTCTATTTATTGACACCAATAATCAGATGAAAATTAATCGAGATGAAGTGTTTGGACCTATTGCTTGTGTTATAAAAGTCAAAGATTATGCAGAAGCATTGGAGGTATCAAATGATTCAGATTTCGGCTTAACCTCAGGAATTATAACGCAATCACTAAGAGATGCCTCACACTTCAAACGCCACTCATCTTCAGGTTGTGTTATGGTTAATCTACCAACAGCGGGTACTGATTATCATGTTCCTTTTGGTGGCAGAAAAGCATCAAGCTACGGTCCACGCGAACAAGGAACCTATGCCAAAGAATTTTATTCAATAGTGAAAACCACTTACCTCTCATCATGAAAAATATACCTAATAAATTGAGGATTATTAACTCATGAATGCGCATGATATCCTTATCATAGATGGCCTTCAGTATGTTAACTGGAATCGAGAGCTTTTTGAGCAGGCAAAACGTGGTGGTGTGAATATTATTCATGTCACTATCGCCTATTGGGAGAATAAAAAAGAAGTAACAGAAAACATAGTAAATTGGGACAAAAAATTTAATGATCATGCTGACCTTATCATGCCGATTAAAATTGCCGATGACATCACTACTGCAGAGAAAAATGGGAAAATTGGCATTATATTCGGTTTCCAGAATTGCTCGCCGATCGAAGATGATGTCCGTCTAATTGAAAAAATGCATCACATGGGTGCACGTATCATGCAACTTAGCTATAACAACCAGAGTCTCCTGGCGACAGGCTGTTATGAGAATGGCGACTCTGGCATTACACGATTTGGCAAAGTAGCAATCAAGGAAATGAATCGTCTGGGTATGGTTATTGATATGTCTCATAGTGCTGAATTATCTACTATAGAAGCCATAGAGATCTCAGAAAGACCAATTGCAATAACTCATGCTAATCCATCCTCTTTTCATGATGCTTTGAGAAACAAATCCGATACAGTACTCAAAAATTTAAGTCAGTCAGAAGGAATGCTGGGTGTAAGTCTTTACCCATTTCATCTGGCTAATGGATCTGCTTGTACCTTGGAAGATTTTTGTAATATGATTTATGACACAGCTGAATTAATGGGTATTGATCATATTGGTATAGGTTCTGATCTCTGTCTTAATTGGGATTATACAATCTTAGAATGGATGCGAAGTGGCAGATGGTCTCTCACACCAGATTATGGTGAAGGTACAGCAACTCAACCAACATGGCCAAAACAACCTGCATGGTTTGAAAATAATCTAGGTTTTCAAAATATTATTGATGGACTCAAGGCAACCAAATTTAGTGATGAAGATATTAAAAAAATAATGGGTGGAAATTGGTACAATTTTTTCAAATCTTCATTCACTCCTCTGGATACTATAAATAATGGGTAGTCTGAATCATCAACTCGAAGCAAAAGATATTGGTCTAAGAACTCCTGAAGTAGTTATGGATCTAAAACGTCTAGGTAGTTTTTATCCCTATAAATTAAGCTTTATGCGCAAATTAATTCGTAAGGTAATGACTGAGAAATGGGATATTAGTCTTACATTATTTAATCTAGATAAAGATGGTTTCGGTGAGGCGGTTTATGAAATAAAAACACCATTAAATAATTTCCATTTTGTTGTTTTTGCCAATTTTCTCGACCCAGAACTTCGAAGTGATAGAGTGATAGCGGAAGCATGGGATATGACGGTAACGCTTAGGCAAGGAGTCTTCAATCCAAAAGATCTAATATTTCTCAAAGAAAATGTTCCACTCCAAGAAAAAGGAAGAATGACTTCGAATAGTGTCGTTCTATCTAGAGCTAATAAAAGTAGTCGCAATTTTGATTACGTAATCAATGAACTGAGCTCTGGAAAACAACCCTGTATCAAAAAAATTAATGAAGTTGGTTATCTGTATCGCACAACAGCGGTTTATGGTAGTGGAAAATTTGGTATGGCCGATTGGGATAAAGTTAAAACATCGTATGCGGATTTTTCAGAGCCATTTTCTGCTGAAATGTTTTCATGCTTCTTGATTAGACAATTTAGCTTGGATCAAGCAGATCATATAGCACATCAACGTAATCCAAAGACAGCAGTTAAACTCAATGAGAGTATCAAAAGGTACATTGGTATCGGTAATGCCACTGGGCTTGGGATGGCGCCATTTCTCATCAAACATCCACTTCTAATTAATAACTGGATTGAAACTCGCGAGAGAGTCTTGGCAAAAGTATTAAATGACACCTCTCCAGATAAAAATAAATTAGCAACATTTCTGTTATTAGTAAGTCGTGCCATCATACATCTAAATCAAATAACAACTAGTAACCTGACACAGAAAGAAATTAATATCAACGTAAGTGATGATCTCAACTTAATAGCTAGTTATGTAACTGAACAACAAGATAAAATAAAAAAATGGCAACAAGTAACTCAGTATGTGGCAGAAAATTTTAGCATTGAAGCTCAAGAATTGATCAATACAGTACTCATCGAGATTTATCCAGAAGAAGCGCTGCTATTTGAGAAGAATCAAGAAATTAAAGAAATATATGATCTTATTCCTGAAATGAAGTTATCTAAACTAAAAACCATTATCCAAAATCAATATCAATGGGCCTTAAAATATAATTTTAAATCAGAAAATGCTGATGCCATTTTTTGGTATCGATCTGAAGAGAAAATGGAACCCAGACTAGGTGAAAGAAATATAGATAAAGGTGCAGATAAAGAAATGCTGATTGGCATTGCCAGATCCATAGAACAATGTTATTCCACAATACAAAATCTATCGCCAGAACTAAAAATTAACAATGTTGCAGAATTTATTTTCGCGCATCCTGAATATCGTCAAATAATACGGCGTATACAGACTATGTCAAAAACCACTTATGGTGAAATTCAAGCCAATTTAAACGACAAAGATGTTCTACCAATTCATTTATTAAGATGTAAATTATCTTTTTTTGGAGTTGGAAAGTTTGATCCAAAATCTCGACTTTGGGTTAGAAATACGATGTTTCAAGGTGCCCCCATTGTTAGTGATATAAGTAATGAATATAAAGATGAATGGTTCTTCCCGGTAATGCCAAATATTGAATCGAGCAAAGGGAATGAAATTCATTAGAATTTCAGTTAATGAATCTAAAGCACTGCTAACACGTGTTTGTGAATCACATTATAAGCATCAATATGATTACGAGGATATTGCAACCATCGTACAATGGCTAGAATTACACGATTTGGATGGAGTCAGAACACTTTTAGATGAAATAAACAAACCACTACAAAAAAATAATACATTAACAAAACACAAAAAAGAGAGTAAGCAACGTCTAATTCTGAGCGATAACAGTCAGAATATTCTTCACAAGATCAGAATTTTCAGTGATTTAACATTAGCAAAATGTCATGAGGATGGACTCTGCTTTACTACTATAAATAATATTGCTCATCAACAAACCATCCTTGTTAATCTCAAAAATGTCAGCGTGAGAGGGTATCACGCTACAGCTTGGTGGATAGAAACTGAGCAAAAGCATTTACATATTGCAAAAATTGCTCCAAACCAAGATTATCCGATTTATAAAACAATCAAGTTAAATAAATATGCCGTAAATCTTCAACCTTATCTGAATTTAATTTACTCCAAGAATGATATTCAATCCCTCAAATCATATACCAATGAACATGAAATCCAAGGTGAATCTATAATACAGAAAGTAAATACCCATGATTTTAACGAGCGTTTGTTTCAGAAGATTAATGATGGTCTTGAGATTAAGTTTGACCACTACCAACAACTTACTAAAATTGCTGATCTGATACTTGTTGAAGCTAGTGAAAAATCAAGGCAAGGAGCAGGAGAATAATGTGATTAATTTTACTCAAATCCACTATTGTAAATAAGGTATGATTGTTGTTATCAACAGCATAATGTCTTTACAATCTAAGAAAATAAGTTAATGAACTAATTAATCTGATTAAATAATTCATTGAAATCTCTTTATATCAAGGAGCTATAATTTTGAGTAAATCGCCCTTATCAGAACAAAAGACAATATCAATAAATACAGAAAAATCTGGTTTTTATGAGGGCTTCAATAGAGTTGTAGCTGTAATACCAAAACTACTTATTATAATATTGATCGCCTGGGTAGGGTTTTCACCATCTTCAGCAGGACAGGTATTACTTGAGTTGCAGAATTGGTCGACTCAGACATTTGGTGCTTGGTATATCTACGTAACCGCTTTCTATACTCTTGTTTGTTTGGGTCTTTGTATCTGGCCAAGAACGGCTTATGTTAAATTAGGCAGGCCAGATGAAACACCTGAGTTCAGTACTTTCTCATGGTTATCTATGATTTTTGGGGCTGGTATTGGAATAGGTATGCTGACTTATTCAACAGCGGAGCCGATTACTCATTTTGCTAACAGCCCCGATACCATCAGAGGTTTATCTGATGGGCTGGACATAAATAATGTTCGAAATGCTTATAAATGGGCTATGTTGCACTATGGTTTAACTGCTTGGGCTTGTTTTGGTGTGGTCGGTCTGTCTCTCGGATATTTATCATACAATCGTCAATTACCCTTAACCATTAGGAGTGGGCTTGAACCTCTATTTGGTCAGACCATGTCTGGTACTATAGGTAATGTTGTCGATATTGTTGCTATCTTAGCCACCATTGTGGGATTAGGTGTAACAATAGGGTTTGGTGTATCACAATTTGCTTCTGGATTATTTAATATTACTGGTGCGAGTTGGCTGATTGATAATGGTGGTAAACCTACTCTAATGGCTCAATTATTTGGCTTAACCTTGATCGTTTGCGCCTCATGCTTATCCGCCTTATCCGGCTTGAAAAGAGGAATAAAATGGTTATCTAATATCAATATGAGCTTATCAATCTTCTTAATTGTGTTCTTTATTCTCTTTGGGGCAACATTATTCGCCTTACAAACATTTTTCTTCACCATTTGGGATTACCTGGTTGCCTTACCAATGATGTCAATAACAGTCTGGAAAAATTCTGGTAGTGAAACTTCAATTGCGCTGCAAGATTGGCAGGGAGCTTGGACAATTTTCTATTGGGCTTGGTGGATCGCATTCGCACCATTTGTTGGATTATTTTTCGCACGTGTATCGCGAGGTCGAACAATTCGTGAGTATGTTCTTGGCGCTATGATCATTCCTGTTCTAATTTGTTTAGTTTGGTTCAGTTTTATTGGAGCTACGGCA
>Ga0257114_1001350_pt1 | contig 17659 bp, 19 predicted proteins | sample SI112_10mmetaG_FD_190149 | JGI IMG/M metagenome (GOLD analysis project Ga0257114, IMG submission 190149) | Marine microbial communities from Saanich Inlet, British Columbia, Canada - SI112_10m | ecosystem: Environmental > Aquatic > Marine > Inlet | place: Canada: British Columbia | collected...
ACTCTTTCATATGAAGAATCTAAAGATGCAAGAAGCGGAAAAACTAAAGCTGCAAATGTAACAATTGAAGAATAACAGGAAAGCAATGAAATCTTTTAAAGATTACGGATTGCCTGATGATATTCTACATTCTTTAGAAAAAGCTAATTATCATAACCCCACAGAAATACAGCAAAAATCCATTCCTCTAATTTTAGAAGGTAATGATATTTTAGCTTCATCTAAAACAGGAAGCGGTAAAACTGCGGCTTTTATTATCCCAGTCCTAGCAAAAATCTTTCAAAATACTAAATCTGGTTATTGTCTTATTATTGCTCCGACAAGGGAATTAGTTACGCAAATTTTTGAAACAGCGCGATTGATAGCTGGGAAAAAAATAAGATGTTGCCCTATTGTTGGCGGAGTTAATATACAAAAACAAATATCTGATTTAAGGAAAGATCCCAATGTAATAATTGCTACACCAGGTAGAGTTAAAGATCATATTTCTCGCCGTACAATCAAAATATCTAAGATTAATTATTTTGTTTTAGATGAATTTGATAGAATGCTTGATATGGGATTTAAGGATGAAATTAAGCAAATCTACTCCAAATTATCTCCTGTTAAGCAAACGATAATGTTTTCGGCTACTCAGTCAAAAGAGGTTGTAAAATTAGCTCAAAATTATTTAGATAAGGATTATCAAGCAGTTAGCATTATTTCCAATAAGGAAAGCAATAATAATATTAAACATGACTTTGCTCCTGTGCAAAAAAATGATAAATTTGATCTCTTGATTAAGACAATTGAGAATAAAAAGGGATCGATTTTAATTTTTGTTAACACCAAAAGATATGCCGATGAATTGCAAAACTCATTGTACGATAAGGGTCATAAAGCTAGAGCAATTCATGGAGATCTAAGGCAGCATCAAAGAGATAAGGTTATTAAAAAATTTCGTGCCAAAGATTTTCAAATATTAATTGCTACTGATGTTGTTGCCAGGGGAATAGATATTGACCATATCGAACATGTGATTAATTATGATTTTCCAAAAACAATTGAAGATTATACTCACAGGGTTGGCAGAACTGGAAGAATGAATGCAAAAGGATTTGCTCTATCTTTTATATCAAATTCAGATAAATCATCTTATCAGAAGCTGATTTCAAAACTTGATATAAAAAGTAAAATTGAATTTCCTAAACAGTCCAAGGGTAGAAAGAATTTTAGGAAGAAACATAGAAAGTTTTAGATGGTAACCTGGCTTTTTTGTTAAATACTTTCTACCTCGACGTCATAAAAGTAAATTCTCTCTAATGGGAAAAAATTTAGAAGCTGCATTAATCAAGGAATTTGCAGTTAAATCAGGAATGCCATGTATTTCACTGGTGACGTTAAAGCTGTTGTTAATTTTTCTAATTAATAAATCAAAATCTCCATCCCCTGATGCCAAAATTACTACATCTGATTTTGGAGCATACTCCATAATATCAATAGCAATGCCGACATCCCAGTCTCCTTTAGCTGATCCATCGCTTCTGTTGATAAATGGTTTTAATTTTACTTCAAAACCAATGGCTCTTAAAATATGTTGAAATTGCTTTTGCTTTTCATCGTTATTGTCTATTGCATAGGCTATAGCAGTCACAATCTCCCTATTTAGCGTTATTTCTGACCAAAATTTATTATAATCAAAATTACGATTATATTTTTCTTTTGTGGTGTAGTATATATTTTGCACATCAACAAAAACTGAAACCTTTTTCATTAAAATTATGTATTTTTTTAAGATTTAATTTTGAACTTTCTTAGAAAATAACCCCGTATCTGCAATCATCAAAATCATTTGTTCATAGCTCAGATTTTGATTTAGAAAACACGCTCTATAAAAATATCCCTTTTTAAGACCAGGCATAAAATTTGCCTCCATGAAATAAGGAATCCCTAAATCATCCATTTTAATATCTATTCTACCGAATGATCTGCCATTTAATGCCTTGAATGCAATAATAGCCAGAGCAGAAATTTTGTCATGAATTTCCAAATTTAAAACAGCAATAACTTGCTCTGCATCTTTAGTCTTAGCATCAAAATCAAGAATTGGGTGTTTTTGAGGTTGAGAATTAGGCACAATTTCTACTGGCATAGCTGATATTGAGTTTTTTAGATGATTCTCAATAATTGCAATGCTATATTCCTTACCTGGTAAAAAAACTTCAATTAAAGAGTCTGATTTTTGATTTTTACTAATTGAAGAAACCTTGCTTTGGAAAGCTTCAAAATTGTTTACTATTGAATCTTGGTCTATTCCTCTGCTATCACCACCAATAATTGGCTTAATAAATAGCGGAAAATTAATTGGTAAAGATTCTTTGTCTTTATACTCATCAGGATATGAAGTAAAAAAATCTGCCGTGTTAATATTAGATTTTTTTATTATGTCTTTTGCTACAGATTTATCATATTCATTTTCTAGGGCTTTTCTACTTGATCCAATGTAGGAAATATTATGATCATCTAAATAATCGTTTAGCCAAATAATTTTGCTCTCGCCAGAATGATTATGAAAAGTAAAATATTTTACTCCTGAAAATACCAAGTCAGGCTTTTTCTTCATCAAATCGTCAAGATCTTCTTTATTTCTAATTATAGAAATAACTACTTTTTCGTAAGCTTTAGATAAAATATTTAAAATAACTTCAGCATCAATATCAATTGCTATGTTTGTTTGCTTGATATCGCCTTCAATCATTACAATTTCAATATATTTATTAATTTTGTTGGATTTTTGATATCCTAAAACCGGCCTTCTTTTAACCGCTGAGCGTATAATTAGATTTAAAACTTCATCATATCCCAGCAAAGAGTTTAACTCGTAGGATTTAGGAAAATAACTACTGTTTTTTGTCATTCCAGGGGTTAAGTTTGCCTCTATAAAATAACATCTTTCATGAGCATCCATTTTTATATCTATCCTTCCAAAGTCTCTTGCACCAAGAGCTTTAAATGCAGCTAAAGCAATATTAGATACTTTTTGATAAATATTAATATCTGTAATTTTTCTTAAAGTTTCACTATCCTCACTTTTTATTTTTTTACTCAAAATCCTTAAATCATCTTTTAGTGGTGCAATTATTTCTATCGGGGCAACAAGCATTGTATCAGCATTAATAATGGATACTGTAAATTCTCTCCCAGGCAAATATTCTTCAACTAAAATTGGCTCTTGGTAAATATCATGTAACTCTTTAATTTTTTTCTGAAATCCAGAAAAATTAATTACAAAAGAATTACTGTCTATACCATCGCTATTTGCAGAATTATTTGGCTTTATAAATAATGGAAAAGGAATTGGAATATCTTCGGAAGATTTATATTGATCTGGAATTGCTGTAAAAAATTCTGCTGTTTCAATGCCGTGTGATAAGATTTGCAGCTTAGAAGATGTCTTATTAATGTCATATTTAAGAACTTCCTTACAGGAGCCTGTATAATTAATATTATTTGATTCAAAATATTCTGATAGCCAGATTGTTTTTCCAAAGCTATCGATCATAATCTTGTTCGTTAGAAGTACGAGATCTGGATTTCTACTTATTACTTCACCTAAGTCAAATTCATCACTACAGATAGTCATCCTAATATTAGGATAAAGATCTAATAAAAATTTATGAACATTTATACATGTTTTTAATGATCCAAAAGCAGTGTTCTTTAAGGATTCATCTTTGATAATTATTATTTCAATTTTTTGCATTAATTTATATTCTTGTTTAAGTTAAAAAAACTTTAGCAGAATTGAGTAATCAATTCGTCAGCATTCGCCTTAAACTAGAATACAATTAATGTGAGATAGACATCGTAAACAAAGGTTAAAGTAAGCTCCATTAAGTTATTGCTAATCCACCAACTTAATATCTATTGCGGATAGTTTGCCTCTATTATTTTCGGTGTTATAAGAGATTTTCTGGTTTTCTTCTAAATTAGCAATTCCCAGCTTTTCAACTTCACTTGCATGAATAAAAACATCCTTACTTCCATCACTAGGTTCAATAAATCCATACCCTTTCGTGCGGTTGAACCATTTTACTTTTCCTGTTTTTGTTTCCATAATTTTAATTATTAGAGTTATTAGATAGAGCATCTTTATAAAAAATGCCCGTTGTCCACCTAGAATAAAAATTGAATTAGGGATAACTCTATAAAATTAGAAATAACATAAACTCAAAATATGAGATAACAGCTCATGTAACTGCAACTTATATCAAGAAAATCTTGCTAAAAACAATAAATTTAACTAAAGCTATTTCATTCTAGTTTGTTTTATGGTATTAGCAAACCTAATAGGTGAAATATTAAAAAATAATTTCTCGCCCAACTAAAACCCCAACACTTCTTCTTGCTCCTGCCATAAATCAGGCATCTGCTTAGCAATAATATCCTGTAATTTTAAAGTCCTTGGCTGAGTGCCAGTTAAAACCGCTTTGACAATTTTTGCGAACTTTTCTATTTGGTTAAATCGATTTAATCAACTCCTCCACTAATTTTATAGCAATCCCACTTGCATTACATTCAGGGTGAAATTGAGTTAATAAAAACATTTTCGGATAGGTTTTATGCTGGGCAGCTTCAATAACTCCATCTGGCGATATAGCTGATATTTTTAATTGATTTGATAGATTTTCTTCAAAGCAACCTTGATGATGAATGCTGAGTTCTTTTATATTTTTTAGATTAATATTTGGATTAGATTTCTTATAAATTTCTGCCAATAAAGAGTTTTCTATAACCTCCATTTCGTGAGTTCCTTTGAAAATATTCTCTTTTTCTCCTTTTAAAATAAGCTCAAAATTATCTTCATAATCTTTCAACATTTCCTTGGAAAAATTCTTTAGATTTTCATCATAATGATAATTTTCTTTTTCACTATTATCAGTTCTTGAGTCATCTGGTAAATGTTGAACTAAATTACCTCCTAAAACTGCATTAATTAATTGCATTCCCCCACATATTCCAAGAACAGGCATATCTTGTTTTTTTAAAGCATATTCTATCATTCTTACTTCTACTTCTTGCCTAACATTAGAAATTCTAGATGGTAATCTTCTTTTTGTTTGCGGATGAATATAATTTTCCCCATAAAGATTTGGATGAATATCTCTTTTATTGCCAGGAAAAATAAGGGCATTACAACCTTCTAAAATTGTATCAACTATTTTTAGATGATATTCCAATAAGCTCTTGAATTGCTCATCTTTAATATGCTTATCCCTTTTTACATCCTTATTTAAATTAGTTGGAATAAGAACTGGAACTGAGCCGCAAATTTCAATCAACCTGACTATTAATCGACAGCGCATAATGTTAGTATCGTCGGTAATTCCAATTCTAAATTTATTTTTCATTTTTTAATTAAATTATTTGGATAAATAACTTTTTATATGGTAATTTTTTTAAAAAATTTATCAATTATAATTTAAGTTTTAAATATTAAATGAAAATAGGATTATTGGTATCAGAAAAGGGTTTATATTCCCATAAAAGATTAAAAGAAGAAGCAGAAAAAAGAGGTCATAAATTTAGAATTATTAACCTTACTGAATGTTTTGTTAATATCACTAATGATACACCAACAATTTATGATAAAAATGGTAAGCCAATTAGGGATTTAAATGCTGTTATTCCTAGAATTGAACCTTCAATTACTTTTTATGGAACTGCAATTCTTAGGCAGTTTGAAATGCTTGGTGTGTATTCATTAAATAGCTCCATTGCTGTGTTAAAAGCTAGAGATAAGCTTAAATCATTACAAATATTAGCCAAAAATGACATTCCAATGCCATCGACTGGTATTGCCAATTCTCCATCTAGTATTGACGCTCTTATTAAATCTCTTGGAGGTGCTCCATTAATTATTAAATTGGTAGAAGGAACAGAAGGCGAAGGAGTTGTATTAGCGGAAACAAATAGTGCGGCAAAAAGTGTAATTTCAGCATTTAAGCAACTTCATGCTAATGTGATTGTACAAGAATTTATCAAAGAATCATCGGGTAGAGATATCAGATGTTTTGTTGTTGGCGGTAAGGTTGTGGCTTCAATGGAAAGAGTGGCAAATGAAGGTGAATATAGAGCAAATTTTCATCTTGGAGCAACTGTAAAGCCAATAACCATTACCAAAGAAGAAAGGGCAATGGCAGTAAAGGCAAGCAAAGTAATGGGAATGGATGTTGCGGGAGTTGATATTTTAAGATCAAATCGTGGTTCTTTAGTCCTTGAAATCAACTCTTCTCCAGGGCTTGAAGGTATTGAGAAGGCAACTGAAAAAAATGTTGCTGGATTTATGATTGATCATATTGAGAAAAACGTGAATAAAATCTCAAAAAATCACTGATCAATATCACAATTTTATTGCTAAAATTTTAAAACTAAAATAATTTTATTATTAGCTTTGACGATTCTGGTTACTCAAGTAAGCAAAGCATTGGTTTATTTTTACTAATAAATTTATGTTTTGTCATGAATACTTTAAAATCCCTTGCACTTATCCTGTCTTTTTTAATTTCATTTGCTTCTTTTAATTACATCGCTTTTGCTGATGATCATGGAGAAGATGAATATATCTATGAAGAGAATGAAAATGATTATGATAACTATAACTACGATGAAGTTCCTGATGATTTAGAAAATGAAGATGATAATCAGGATAAGGAAAAAGAGCAGAATGAAGATGAGCTTTATGGTTAATTATAACTTCTTTATATGATTTATGGGTAATAATTTTGACCGAGATAAAATAATAGAAAATGCCAAATCCTTGGTTAAAGAACATGGAAAGAATGCGGTAGATATTGTTCAGAATAGAATTGATAATTTGCCAAATCAGTGTTCAAGAGAAAGTGATTCTGTATTTTTGCTTTTAAATGAGGTGGAAAAATTAGTGGAAAATAGCTAAAACCCCAACATCTCCTCCTGCTCTTGCCATAAATCAGGCATTTGTTTAGCAATTATATCTTGCAGTTTTAATGTCCTTGGCTGAGCGCCTGTTAAAATTGCTTTGACAATTTTTGGTGATAAAAAATTAAGATTAAAAACTTTGCTGACATAGGAAGTTCCAACTTTTTCTTTTCTGGCAATATCAGCTAAAGAGTCAAATTTGCCCTCGATCATCAAGTTTTTCCATTTATGAGCCTTGCCGATCATCTTGATTAATTTATCATCAAAATAGGATTTTTGTTGCTTTGACTTTATAGATGGAGCTCGATCATAACTCCCCCTGAGTGAGAGTCAAGATTTGCAAGCAAATCTTGGTGGATGTATATGCAATAAATAAATAGCATTAAGCATTAATTCAAAGTAGATTCACAACTTTGATGTTGGTAGATGCAGAAAATATAAAGCTTAATGCAAGTAAAAAAACTTTAAAAGTAAAAAAGAAATGTAAATTTCAGAAATATCAAAAGATATAGATTATTAAAACCATAAATTCAGTCAAAAACATTCAAAAATATATAACAAAGACGATAGCCCCAACATATATTATGATTTTACACAAAGTAAAATCTTTATTTAAATAGGTAATCCAGCCGCAGGTTCCCCTACAGCTACCTTGTTACGACTTAACCCCAGTTACCATTTCTACCGTGTATGGCTATCTCCCGAAGGTTAATCCACCATATTCAGGTAAAAACGACTTCCATGGCTTGACGGGCAGTGTGTACAAGACCCGAGAACGTATTCACCGCAACGTGCTGATTTGCGATTACTAGCAATTCCAACTTTATGGGGGCGAGTTGCAGCCCCCAATCCGAACTGAGATGATCTTTAAGGATTGGCTCCAGATTACTCTTTCGCGACCTATTGTAACCACCATTGTAGCATGTGTGTAGCCCAGCCCATAAGGGCCATGATGACTTGACATCATCCCCACCTTCCTCCAACTTGTCGTTGGCAGTTTCCTTATAGTTCCCAGCATAACCTGATAGCAAATAAGGATAGGGGTTGCGCTCGTTAAAGGACTTAACCTAACATCTCACGACACGAGCTGACGACAGCCATGCAACACCTGTCACTAGTCCAGCCGAACTGAAGAAATTCATCTCTGAAAATCGCGACTAGGATACAAGAGCTGGTAAGGTTTCTCGCGTATCATCGAATTAAACCACATGCTCCACTGCTTGTGCGGGTCCCCGTCAATTCCTTTGAGTTTTAGCCTTGCGGCCGTACTCCCCAGGCGGAGTGCTTAACGCGTTAGCTTCGCCACCGAAATCCTAAGATCCCGACAACTAGCACTCATCGTTTACTGCGTGGACTACCAGGGTATCTAATCCTGTTTGCTCCCCACGCTTTCGTATCTCAGCGTCAGTAATAGCCTAGATAGCCGCTTTCGCCGCCGATGTTCCTCCTAATATCTACGGATTTCACCCCTACACTAGGAATTCCACTATCCCCTACTATACTCTAGCGAAGCAGTTTTGATTGCAATTCCGAGGTTGAGCCCCGGGATTTCACAACCAACTTGCCAAGCCGCCTACATACGCTTTACGCCCAATGATTCCGAACAATGCTAGCACCCTTCGTATTACCGCGGCTGCTGGCACGAAGTTAGCCGGTGCTTTTTCTGTAGGTACCGTCATTATCTTCCCTACTAAAAGAATTTTACAACCCTAAGGCCTTCATCATTCACGTGGTATTGCTGGATCAGGCTTGCGCCCATTGTCCAATATTCCCCACTGCTGCCTCCCGTAGGAGTCTGGGCCGTGTCGCAGTCCCAGTGTGACTGGCCATCCTCTCAGACCAGTTACAGATCATTGCCTTGGTAGGCCATTACCCTACCAACTAGCTAATCTGATATAAGCTCATCTAACAGCGATAAATCTTTCCCGAATAAACGGTAATATATGGTATTAGCTTCAGTTTCCCGAAGTTATTCCTTACTGCTAGGTAGATTCTTATACATTACTCACCCGTTTGCCACTAACTTTAAAGAGCAAGCTCAATAAAGTCCGTTCGACTTGCATGTGTTAAGCATACCACCAGCATTAGTTCTGAGCCAGGATCAAACTCTCAAGTTTGATTTAAGCTTTCCTAACGTAAGCTATGATTAAGTTTGTTAAGTACTACCGCCTTTATTATATATTTTTACCTTAGATAAATCTAAGTTTAAGTCTAATAAAGACAATTGACTAAATTTACGATTTTAAAACAGCGATATAATCAAAGAGTTTTTGATTACGGAAAAAGTTATTCTAGATAGGCTATTTCTAATTGTCAAACATTTAATTTAACTTTTTTTAAAAAATCATCCCCTTAAATTCCCTACCACATCCTTAAGCCCAAAAATATCCATTAAATTAATAATATTCTCCCTATTGCCTGCAATATCTCCCATCATCATTTCCGCTCCCTTCTCAGCAATTTCTAGCAAATCATAATCAAAAGCCAAATTAGCAATTTTATATTCTGGCAAGCCACTTTGCCTTGTTCCCACCAGCTCACCAAAGCCACGCATTTTTAGATCTTCCTCCGCTATAAAAAAGCCATCATTGCTATTTTTCATAATTTCTAGCCTTTTGCGACCATTTTTACTTAATTTATAATCATATAATAAAATACAAAAAGATTCCAAATCTGACCTGCCAACCCTACCCCTTAATTGATGCAATTGTGCTAACCCAAAATTTTCAGCATGTTCAATCACCATCACTGTAGCATCAGCAACATCAACCCCAACTTCAATTACTGTTGTGGCTAAAAGCAATTTAGCACGACCATTTTTATCAGAAAAATCTGCCATAATCTGCTCCTTTTCCTTCTCTTTCATTTTACCATGTAAAATGGCAATTTTTTCCGCACCAAAATTTGCTTCTAACTCCTTATATCTTTCTTCTAATGAAATTAATTCCAATTTCTCACTATCTTCAACCAAAGGGCAAACCCAATAAATTTTCTGATCCTTAGCTAAAATGTTATGTAAAGAATCATAAATTTGCTCCTTTTTGCCCTTAGACATAATTTGCGTTCTAATCGGTAAACGATTTGCAGGTTTTTCCTGAAGTAAAGAAATTTTCATATCACCATAAAGCGCAATCATCAAACTTCTCGGAATTGGCGTTGCTGACATAGCCAAAATATCAGGATTATTGCCCTTTTCTACCAATTTTGCTCTTTGCATCACACCAAAACGATGCTGCTCATCAATTATTACCAAACCCAAATCGGCAAATATAATGTCATCATAAATTAAAGCCTGCGTACCAATAATTAAATTAATTTTACCCGATTTTAAATCCTCTAAGGTTTTTTCCTTTTGTTTTTTGGTATTTTTAGAAGTTAAAAGTGCAATATTAATATTTAAATCCTTAGTTAATTGGCAAAGATTCTCAAAATGCTGAATAGCAAGTAATGAAATTGGCACAATCAGAGCAGATTGACGCTGACTTTCTGCTAAAATAAGAGCAGATAATAAAGCAATAATAGTTTTTCCTGAACCAACATCACCTTGTAATAAACGAAACATTTGAGTTTCACCTTCTAAATCATTTTTTATCTCCTCAAATACATCCTTTTGGCCTTTTGTTAATTCAAAAGGTAAATTTTCTAGCAATTTTTGAGTTAAATTACCATTAAAAAGATTTTTTTGACCTTTTTTAGCATTATTTTTCCTATGATATATTTTTTCAGCAATTTTAAGAGCCAAAAGCTCATCAAAAGCTAATCTGCGACGATTTATATTATTAGGATTTAAATTATCGCCATAAAATTGGTGCAAATCACGCAAAGATTGCTGCCAAGAAGGCCATTTTTTCTCATAAATTAAATTTTTATCAATCCATTCTGGATAATTTGGTACAAAATCTAAAATATATTTTATTTTCTCAGTCAGTAATTTTTGAGTAATTTTAGCAGTTAAAGGATAAATTAGCTGATTTTTTGGAATTTCATCAATTTTTTCAATCGGCAAAATATATTCTGGATGCGAAATGGTCCAAATATTATTAAATCTCTCAATTTTTCCAGAAATAACCCTCTTATTTCCAATTGGTAGATTTTTTTCAATAAAATTAGGATAAATCTTGAAGAAATTAAGATAAATATAACCAATATTACTATGACATTTAACTTTAAAAGGTGCAGTTTTTTTATTTGGTTTAATATATTCCTCCGCTGTAATTTCTAAAATAACATCATCCTTCTCATAAATATTAGACAAAAATGGTAAATATTTCTTCGAATTATAAGAAATTGGCTCATGATATAAGATATCTAACCATCTTTTACCACCGACCAAATTTGCAATATAATCACCCAAAATTGGCCCAACTTTTGGTAAAAACTTAATTTCTGAGAATATTTTTTGCATCATCACTAAATATATTATACCAATTATCAATTTAAAAAAATATTTAGCATTTAAACGATCTAGCAAGATTTCTCTTGCTTTTTAAACCCTAAAGATAGAAAATTTCTAAAAATTGGATATAGCCTCAAATATAATTGAGCTATAACTTAATTTATAATTTCAAATTATAATAGTGAATTATAATATTATTAACCTTAATTTATTTACATTATGTCTATTGTAACTAAAGCACAAATCGCTTCAGCTCTTGCAGAAAAAACTGGCACTAGTAAAACTGATGCTACTAACACTCTTAATACTCTTTTAGATACTATTTCTGAAAGCCTTAAGACTAATGACAAAGTTCAATTTACTGGTTTTGGTTCTTTCATTGCAGAAGATAAGCCTGCAACTACTGGTAGAAATCCAAAAACTGGTGAATCTATTCAAATCGCAGCTAGAAGATCTGTTAGATTTAAAGTTGGTGATTTGCTTAAAAAAGCTGTTAATTAATTAAGAGCTTTAGATGATGTCCTCATCTTTATGATGGCATCATCTTATGGTAGTAAATTCTCTGCCACTTTTTTACCACAATTACCTCTCTTCTTATCTTAAAAGAATAGTAATAATGTTTTCACCCACAACAAAATCCTTGACAAAAATCAAGGACCAGTTTCTAAAAAATTTTCAATTTGACTAAAATAAAAAAATACTTAGAATATTATTCATAATTAACAATAATTTTAAGATGAATAACTTTTTTAATAAAATCCTAATCAAATTATTTACCAATCAAATAGGGAAAGATGAATTTGGCAATTCCTACCATATCTCCAAATCTGGCAAAAAATATATTATTTATAATGGTTTAGTCGAGGCATCTAAAATTCCACCAAATTGGTATTTATGGCTACATAATATTCATGATGAAATTATCCCAAATTCGCAATATGCTTGGCAAAAAATACATTCTCCAAATTTAACTGGCACCAAATATCATAAAAAACTTCCAAAAATTAAGGAAAAATATCAATCTTGGCAGCCAAATCAAAATTAAAATCAGCCAAAATGTTTAAAATGTTTTTTATAAAATTTTCTTATCTTATCTCCATAATTTTAATTCTAATTTCATCGAGCTTAGCTAATGAAATTACTGAAAATATGCCATTAGAAGATATTACAGAAAAAAAAACATTATATCTCAAAGATATTCCCAATAATCAATTTACAGAATATGCAAAAATTCAAATTCTTGATAAAATAATGGCCAATCATAGTGAAATTGATATTAAAATTTCTGAAAATTATTCCTTTGACAATCTATCAATCATCATTCATAAATGCTGGCAATCAAAACCAGAAGAAAGGCCAGAAAATAAAGCTCTAATGACAATTAAGGAATATGACAGATCCAATCCAAATTTAGAAAAAACCATTTTTAATGGCTGGATGCTATCTTCATCACCTTCAATTTCTTCAATGGAACATATCATTTATGATATTACTTTAATCAAATGTTTAAATGAGGATGACAATTAATATAGCACCATCAATATTGTCAGCTGATTTTACCAAATTGGGTGAGGAAGTTGCAAAAATCTCCAAATGTGATCATGTTGATTATTTACATTTGGATGTGATGGATGGTAATTTTGTTCCAAATATTACCATTGGTCCGGATATCATAAAATCCTTAAGGCCAAAATCAGAATTAATTTTTGATACTCATTTAATGATTAATCAACCAGAAAATCATATTGAAGCTTTCGCCAATTCTGGTTCTGACATTATCACCATACATTATGAAGCAACAACTCATATTGACTCAGTTTTAACAAAAATTAAATCTTTTGGCAAAAAAGCTGGTATTTCCATCATACCTTCAACCAATGAAGATGTTTTAGATTATATTTTAGATAAAATTGACCTAATCTTAATCATGACTGTCAATCCTGGATTTGGTGGACAAGAATTTCTGACATCTCAGATAGAAAAAATCAAAAAAATCCGTAAAAAAATTGATCAATCAGGAAAAGATATTTTATTAGAAATTGATGGGGGGATCAATGATCAAACAGCAAAAATTGCTATTGCTGCTGGTGCAGATATTTTAGTTTCAGGATCATATATTTTTGGCCATAATAATTATCAAGAAAGGGTTAATAATTTGATAGGATGAAAAACATATCTAAAAATAAACAAATCAATAATTCTCTTAAAAAAGATACTAAAAATAGAGCGATAGCTTTAACATGCTTTATATCTTTAAATATTTTAGCAATATTTTCTGATTCGATAATTGCACAATTTAAAAATTCTGAAATTGAAAATAACATCATAACAAAAAAGACCAAACCCCAAAATCAAATTATTGAGGTAGAACATTTGGAATATTCTGCAGTAAAGGAACTAATTGAATTACAGAAAAAATATCAAAAATTAGAATCAAAATATGATAATTTAGACGATAAAATTTCTAAATTGCAAAATCAGCAAAATTCATCTCATATTATTCTTTCCTATTTTGATTTGATCAAAAAGATTGAAAATAACCAAAATTATCAAAATCAATTAATCTTAACTAAATCACTCATCAATAAGGAAAGTATCCTATATCAAAATTTCTTGGAATTGGAAAGAATCTTAAAATCAAAAATCAAAAATTGCCAAAAAATACAAAATGATTTTGATAATATCATCGGAAAAATTATTTCTTATAATAGAATAAATGATTCTGACGATTTAACCGATAAAATAAAAAATAATATTTTAAATCAAATTATTATTAGAAAAATTAAATTTGAAAAAGAGGAGGAAACAAATTTAGATTATATCATTCATAAAATTGAATCTAATATTAAATCCCAGAATTATCAAATTGCCTTAAATTATCTCAATAAAATTAAACATATTCCAGAAAAATCATTATCCGATCTTAAAATAGATTTAGAAAAACTTATAAAATTCCAAAAAATTAATCAAAAAATTATTAAATTATTGAGCTAATCATGAGTAAAACTATTTTAATCACTGGTGCAGCAAAAAGATTGGGTCAATTTTTGGCAATTTCCTTTGCAAAAATGGGTTATAATATTGCTTTACATTATAATTCTTCTAAAGAAGAAGCCATACAAAATCAAGAAAAAATTAAACATATTGGCACAAAATGCCAAATATTTGCAGCAAATTTACAAGAAATAGATAATTGCCAAAAATTAATTAAAGATGTTGAAAATTATTTTGGGAAAATTGACATTTTAATCAATAATAGCTCTGTTTTTATTGAGGGCGATTTTCTTGAAACAACAGAAGAGATTTTTAATGAAAATTTTAATGTAAATTACAAATCTATCTTCTTTTTATCGCAATCCTTTGCCAAAAATAATTCTGGTAATATCATAAATTTAATTGATACTTATATTACTCGTCGTTCAAAAAGATTTTTTACCTATTTAAATTCCAAAAAATATTTAGAAATTTTAACAAAAGATGTGGCCTTAGAATTGGCACCAAAAATTAGGGTCAATGCCATTGCACCAGGGGCATTTTTACCAGCCTATGAATTTGCAGAAGATTATATCTCAACAAGATCAAAAAAAGCACCACTTAATCATTATGTCACAATGGAAGATATTTTAAATTCTATGGATTTTATATTAAAAAGCCCATTCTTAACTGGGCAGATAATTTATATTGATGGCGGAGAACATTTAATGACCTTATAGATGAATAATTTAACAAAATTAGAAATAAATAACCTTAAAATAGACACAATAATTGGCATTCATGATCATGAAAAATCAGAAAAACAATCTCTAATTTTTGATATAATTATTTTTTATAATTCTAGCACAACCATAAAAAGTGACAATATTAAAGATGCCATTGATTATTATGATTTAACATTAAATCTAAAAGAATTTATTTCTAATAATCATTATGAATTGCTAGAAACACTTTCTCATAAAATATTAGAAGAAATTGTCAAAGATAAAAGAATTGGAAAAGCTATTTTAACAATTTCCAAACCAAAAGCTTTAGAGGATTTTGGCGCAATGGTGAAAGTGACTAATGAATATCAAAAATTATCTTAAAATATTCTTTAATTCTATTTCTACTATCTCACCCCTGTTATAACTACCCCCATCTGGTAATTTCACCTTAATAAAATTCTCACAACGGCCAAAATTACCATCTTCAATAATAACTTTTTGCTTTGTACCAAGCATTTTTTGGACAAAATTATTATGAGAAATTTCTGTTGCTTTGCGTAATTTTTCGGCTCTTTCTTTGCGAATCTTTAATGGTAATTGTGGCATTTTTGCTGCTGGAGTTCCTGATTTTGCTGAAAATGGGAAAATATGATTAAAAATCAAATCTGCTTCCTTAATTAAATTAAAGCTATTTTCAAACATTTCTTCTGTCTCAGTTGGAAAGCCAGCAATAATATCAGAACCAAAAGTTGCATTTGGCCTAATATTGCGAACTTTCTGACAAAAATCTAACACATCTTGCCTTTTATGCCTTCTTTTCATTCTTTTTAATATCATATCATCACCAGATTGTAAAGAAATATGAAAATATGGCATGAATCTTGCTTCATTTTGTAGCAAATCATAAAAATCCTCGTCAATTTCAGCTACATCAATCGAAGATAATCTTAATCTTGGTAATTCTGGCACTAATTTTAATAATCTTTTTATCATAGAAAAAAGGCTCAAACCAGAAATTAAATCCTTACCATAATCAGTAATATCAACACCAGTTAAAACAATTTCATTATAGCTATTTTTAACTAAAAGACGCGTTTGGTTGGCAATATCACCAAAAGGCACAGAACGGCTATTACCACGACCATAAGGGATAATGCAGAAAGTACAGCGATGATTACAACCATTTTGAATTTGCAAAAAAGCTCGTGATTTTTCTTCAAAATGAGTTATTAAATGATTGGCAGTATCCTTGACTGACATAATATCATTCACCAAAATTTTCTCAAAATTGCCATCCTTTTTCTGATTTTCAAAAAATAAACGATCTTGATGTAAAATAGTCTGATCCTGAATGATATTTTGCCCTGAATTTTGTGATTTTTGGCCTAAATTTTGATAGGATTCCTCCTTTAATTTTTCATGATTACCAATAACCATAGCAACTTCTGGCATTTTAGAATATTTTGCTGGATCAATCTGAGCAGCACAGCCAGTAACAATAATTTTTGCTTCAGAATTTTTTTTGAAATTACTTCTGATTGTTTGTTTTAATTTCCTTTCAGCCTCATTAGTAACAGCGCAGCTATTAAGGATAATTAGATTTTTATGATCTGATTTTTTGACAAGTTTTTTGATAATTTCACTTTCTACCAAATTTAACCTACAGCCAAAATTAATGACTTTATTATGCTCTTCTTCTTTTGTCATTTTTCAAAATAACATGGCTCACCACCCTATTAACGCCTTTTGCCTTTGCAGCAATATTACTAACCTTATAAATCGCAGATTGTGATTGAGCAGTTCCTAAAATATAAACAACAGAATTAACAGTAATAATTTGATAATTGGCAGATGCTATATTTTTTGCAAAAATCAATTTTGACTGAATATTAGATGTAATTGCACTATCTTTTAAATATTGATTAGAAGTTCTAAAAATACGGAAATTCTTTACAATTTGAATTTCATCAATGACTTCACGAACATTTTTAATTTTCCAAGCAATATCAACCGCCTTTCGTGCCTTTTTTTCATTCTTCACAATGCCAGTCAATAAAACCCTACCCTCATTAACAGTAATATCAACCATATTGACAGGGCTTTTAAAACCATTAAAAGTGAAATCCTTAATCAAGCGAGTTTCAATCATCAAATCCTCACTACTATTAGAGATTGATTTTTCTCTAGTCACAATAGAAGCAGTTTTAACAGAAGTTAATAAAGCAATTTCAACACAGGATGAAGCAAGAAATAAAATGAATAATATTGATATCTTTCTCATAAATTATAAAAAAATTAGCAATGTCCAAATGATAAAGTTTATTTAGTTAAAAACAACTTTTAATCAGAGATTCAAAAATATCTTGCTATTTATGATAATTATTACTACAGTCGAATTATAAATTGGGGTTATTAACCAGAGCATCTAATACTTGACATATTTATTTGATTCTATAGGGTTGTGTTTATGTTAAATGATGCTCGTAAACTCACTACTAGAACTGCACCCATTTGTTAGACCATTATTTTTTAAAAAGTCGTAGACTTTTTTCTTTAAATTCGGTGTAGAAATTTTTAAATTTTTGAAATTTCAAAGAATGGCCCTCAATAGCCAAATTCGTAG